>Ga0208244_100016_pt1 | contig 263560 bp, 234 predicted proteins | sample SubbioCR12Aug_5A_FD_184828 | JGI IMG/M metagenome (GOLD analysis project Ga0208244, IMG submission 184828) | Serpentinite rock and fluid subsurface biosphere microbial communities from McLaughlin Reserve, California, USA - CR12Aug_5A (SPAdes) | ecosystem: Environmental > Terrestrial > Deep...
CCCTTGTTAACTCTGTTCAGCCGGCAAGAAGATATGAAGTCCAGTTCAACTCAGAAGGACTTGCAAGCGGAGTTTATATATACAGACTTCAGGTTAACGATTTTTCTCAATCGAAGAAGATGATAATTTTAAAGTAATATTTCAGAAGCCTCGAGTAAAATGAAATACTCAAAAACAGTTTTAATAGTTTTTCTGTTTTCACTGAGTGTGATTTATGCTCAGCCCGATGTAATGATAATCCCTGTTGCTAATCAAAGTGAGCATACTGTTGCTGCAATTGATGAAAACAACATACTGCTTATTTATAATAAGAGAAATCTATCCCTAAAAAAGGATTCTCTGTTTTGCATCAGAACTACTGACGCAGGTATTAGTTGGTCTTCACCGGTTTTAATTAATGTAATAAGTTCACTGATGTATCCGTCCTCATACCTCTTGAATTCGGGTAGAATCTTACTTGGATGGACTGTAAACGATGAGGGCATTTTTATTTCTTATTCAGATGATAATGGATTTAACTGGTCTGATCCTGTTTTAGTTCACGAGCAGGAAACTGGCCTTACAACAACACCAATCTTATATCCACAGTTTTCCGAAAAGCCAAACGGTGAAGTCTATCTATCCTTTGTTAACGGCTCTAAAACAAGTGCATCATATATAAGAAGCTTTGACCAGGGTAATTCCTGGGAAAATGAACCAACAGAATATTTGGACATTAGCATGTTAAATTTTACTTATATTGAAGATGCATCCTTATTTTCCTATGATAATAATTTACTTTTAGTTGTTTATGAGATTGCCTCCCCTGGGTTTTCTTCACATAACATCTATTTGAAATACAGCACCGATAACGGAAATAGCTGGGGTGACTCCGTTATTATTGATTACTCTTATAAGAATAAATCTCGTCCGAGAATTGTAAAAACTAACAATAACACCTTATGGATTATTTATCAGGTTGAAGATACTTTGAGTATAGACTTTGCCAATACTTTTCCGAACAATCTGTTTTACGTAAAAAGCACTGATGGCGGCGTTTCCTGGTCTGAACCTCATCAACTAACAAAATATCTCAGAGACGATTCTTTTATTTCAACATCACGATATACAGACAAACCATTTCTAATTTTCAGAACTCAGAGATTTGTAAATGAATACAGTAGTTCCACTGGTTATAACCTTGCTTTTATGATACCCGAAGTAACAGTTGAAAAATTTACCCCTCCTGTAATTTCAGAATACCGTATTGAGTTTACAGAGCATAAAGATACTTTAACAACTTTTACAGTTAAAGCTATTGATGATGTTTCAGTATCAAAAGTTTATTTGCGTCTAACAGATGGTAAATACCTGGAACTTTTTGACGATGGAAATCACTATGACGGAGAAGCTGGCGATAGTATTTATGGAAACAAAGTTCCTTTTAATTATTTGTATGAAGATAAACTGGGAGGGATGTTTATAAACAATATAAAGATGCCGCTTTCTAATAATGGGCAAATTTCCAATTTTGATTTAATCAGGGTATTTGCAGATACATTGTTTGTTGAAGATAATATGCAAACCAGAATTGCCAGAAGTGATTCGTTTGGTATAAAATCACGCCTTGCAAATTATGATGGAGTCCCTTTTTTATATTCCGGAGGCTTTTTATTGACGGGTTATAACAATAATACTCTTTGGGCAAATGGAGAGATGATTGGAGGTTCTATAGCAAATTACCTGCCCGGTTTCGTAGGTTCAGATACTCTTGATTCCAGAAATAAGCTTTATTCAGTTTACGCTGATGACATCCCTTTTGGCAGCAGCTGGCAGAACTGGCGTGATGCAGTTGATCTTGGTGCTGATTTTTACGACGGCGACGGTGATGGTATCTACAATCCCGTGGATCTTAATTACAATGGTATCTGGGATCCGGATGAAGATATGCCCGATCTTATTGGTGATAAAACTATCTGGTGTGTGTTCAATGACGGACGGACGAACAGAGCAAGGTTTGCCGGTGTTCAACCCTTAGGTATTGAAATTCAGCAAACGGTTTTTGCTTCTTCATTGCCTGATCTAGAAAATGTTGTTTTCTTCAGATACAGAATAATTAACCGCGGTACTGCTGCAGAAAAACTGGATTCTGTAATTATATCCATACTGAACGATTTTGATCTTGGTTATGATTATAACCAAGATCTTTTTGCGTCCGATACCTTATTACAATCGGCGTACATTTATAAAAAAGCTGAGGATTTTTCTTATGGATATGGGACTAACCCCCCTGCCTTTTTCAATACACTATTACAAGGTCCGGTAGTAATAGGAAATGCATCTGATACAGCTCTTATTAAACGCGGTCCTCAAATTGGTATCAATAAAATTCCCGGAAAAAAGAATTTACCGGTCTCTTCCTCTATAAATCTTTTTTATAAAGATTATCAAGGTGCTTATCCTGCTTTCATATCGAATGCCAGAAATTTTGCTCTTGGATTACATCCTTACGGAGATCTTTATGATCCCTGTTCGGATCCATATGGAGAAATTTTAGGGAACATCAATTGTGCCTCTATTAATCCAAAGTTTAAATACTCAGGTGATCCGGTTTCCGGGATTGGATGGATTAATTCAAGAACATCGGATCAAATAGTAATGCTAAGTACCGGCCCTTTTGATTTGGTAAAAGATGAACCCGTTGAAATTATTTACGCCTATGTTGCAGGCAGAGGCACCGACAGATTAAATTCCATTACTGTTGCCAGAGATAATGTGCAAAAAGCTATTGATGAATATCTAAGCAACTTCAGCTCACTTGCTTATAAACCCGGCGAACCCTCTTTTGTTATTGATAACTATGAACTGTTCCAGAACTATCCTAATCCGTTTAATCCTTCTACAACTATCAGATATGATCTGCTTGAAGATGGACTTGTTACTCTTAAGGTTTTTGATATTCTGGGACAGGAAGTTAAAACCCTTGTTAACTCTGTTCAGCCGGCAAGAAGATATGAAGTCCAGTTCAACTCAGAAGGACTTGCAAGCGGAGTTTATATATACAGACTTCAGGTTAACGATTTTTCTCAATCGAAGAAGATGATAATACTCAGATAAGATTGTGCGGATCTTAAAGGATACTTTCGTAAATGCATAATTTAGAAAGGGAGAAGTTATGAGAACACGAACTTTAAAATTGATTCTGTTCTTAATCGGAATAGTCAGCATTGCTGCACAAATAACAGTGCCGGAAAGATTTCCGCTTCAGTCTTATGAAAAAGATTATAATGAATCTTTTATTCTTGGTTTACAGAATAATGATTTGATAATGTTCTGGTATGATTCTTTTAATCTTGAAATAAAATACGCCAGAAGCACGGATAGCGGAAACAGCTGGATTGATGAGAATGTCCTTGTTGTGTTTAGCTCTCAACTGCAAATAAGTCCCGATATAAATGCAATTCAGCTTAATTCCGGCAGAATACTTTTCACTTACAGAACCGTTGAATATTTAATAATTTACTCTGACGATAATTGTAACAGCTGGACTCAGCCGTCAATATTACCAACACGCCCCACTCCCCCTCAGCGAAGAGCAGTTTACTGGTCTTCATTAGGAAAAAGCTCCAACAACTCTGCTGTCTTTGTCCACAGTTATAGAAATCCCACCGGTAGTTTTATTGGCCGCGGCATTTACACAATCGCAAGTACAGATGGTGTTAACTGGTCCGGGTCAACAACTATTGATACGGCTGGAGTAAATGGAAACCTTTTAGCTCTTAGTTCTTCAAAGGACATTATTGTTTATAATGATTCAACAAATGGAAGCAATGATATTTTTTATAGAATAACCACTGACGGTGGTTTTTCCTGGTCATCAAAAGAATTACTTATCGGCAGCGACAATGATATGATAAATGCACGTGGTGTAAAAGATCAATCCGGCAAGGTATGGATATTCTTTGAAGAAGAAGAACAAACATCTTTAAGCGGATTTACACAAAATGATATTAATTATATCACCAGCACAGATGATGGAAACAACTGGAGTCCCAAAGAAAAGTTTACAACCTATAAAGGCATAGATGATAACCTTTCGTTAAGTTTATGGGGCGGAAAACCTGTTGTTTCATTTTCATCATCAAGAGCATTCAGCATACAAAACCAGAAGAAACAGATATACTATGGAATTGGTGGGGAAACAATTGATACAAATGGTCCGCCATATTTGTTTGCTCATTCCGTTATTCCTGCATCACCGAATCAAAATGAGTCTGTAACTTTCAGAGCATGGGTTTTAGACGATACGGCTGTTGATTCTGTACTACTAATTTTACAGACCAATGGTTCGTTCCCCCAATATTATCAAATGTATGATGACGGAATGCATGGCGATTCACTGGCTAATGATCATATTTATGGTTTCGTTCTGCAAAGCGGTTTTAACCTTGGTGATGCTGTTAATTATAGTTTTCTTCTGAAAGATGTTAATGGAAATCAATCCGGTTTTACCGCCGGTTTTTTTACAGTGCCGGGACTTTCAGGACTTGATAAGTATTTACTTGAGACTAATAATCTAAAACTTCCAATCAACAATAGCGGAATCCTGGCAGATGTCAATATCGATGGTCAGTCTGGTCTTCAGTTTGGCGAATCAATTATCCTTTTTTCAGGTGGATTTTTTATTTCAGGTAAGAACGGTGCAACAGAATGGGCGGCAGGACAAGCAACCTCACCACTGGTTTATAATTTTTATCCCGGCCCGGTTAATTCAAGTCCGGGCGATATAAGAAATTCTCTCTTTATTATTAATAAGAGTGATCCTGATTTCGGACTATCCTGGCAACAGTACAGGTTTGCAGTTTTAAACGGAGCAAATTTTTACGACGGAAATAATGACGGCATTTATGATCCCGTTGATTTAAATGGCAACGGCGTGTGGGATGAGAATGAAGATAGACCCGATATGTTTGGCGATGAAACCATTTGGTGTGTATATAATGACGGAGTTCCCGGATATCAGCGCTTAAGATATCCTGGTGTTGATCCTCAGGGAATAGATATTCAACAAACAATTTTTGCGATAAATGAAAGTTTAAATCCTGTACACAATATGTTGTTTGTTAGATATCGTATCATAAATACCGGTACAGTAGCTGAAAACTTTGAGGACGTTTATTTTACAGTCTGGTCCGATCCTGACATGGGAGATTATACAAACGACCTAGTTGGAAGCGATACGCTTCTAAATTTAGGATATTGCTACAATGATAGTCTGGACAACTTGTACGGCTCTAATCCGCCAGCTATAGGAACGGCTGTTTTACGAGGTCCGGCAGTTTATATTCCGGGTGAAACCTTCATAGATAATAATGGAAACGGTATATACGAGCCCGGCATTGATACGCCTCTTGATACAGCAATTGTAAATAATGGACTTATCGGAACGAACTCTTTTCCAGGAGCAAAAAATCTTGGTATGACTTCATTTATTTATACTCAATGCGGCAACCCGATACTTAATGAACCGAATAATGTTCAACAGGCAAGATACTTTATGACAGGAAAAAATTTATTGGGTCAATATACCGATCCCTGTACCTGGATGGGCGGAGTTGTTTACGGGGTTCCTTGTGCTGATGTTAATCCGATTTATCATTACTCGGGAGATCCCGTTAATTCCTTTGGCTGGATAAATAATTTTCCCTGCGATCAGAGAATGTGGACAAATGTTGGTCCGTTCACCTTACCTCAAAATGAAAGGGTTGATATTTGGACAGCTTACATTGTCGGGCGCGGAAATGATAATTTAAATTCTGTTACTAAATTAAAAGAATATACTGTTGCCGCAAATAATTTTTACACGTCAAACTTTACACAGCTTCCCACGAGTGTAAAGGATGAGAAAATTACTTTTCGTGATTATAAGTTATATCAGAACTATCCCAATCCGTTTAATCCAACAACGACGTTAAGGTATTCTATTCCAAACGACGGAGCAGTAACTCTAAAGATTTATAATATTCTCGGACAGGAAGTTGCGACTCTTGTGAATGAATATCAAAAAGCAAATGAATATCAGATTCATTTTGATTCAAAGGGTCTTGCAAGTGGCGTTTATATATACAGACTTCAGGTTAATGATTTTTCTCAATCGAAGAAAATGATATTGCTGAAGTAATACATTGCAGACAGATTTATCGGATGAGAGATCTTTGAGATACCTTTTAGATTTCTCCCTCTGGTTGAAAGGACAGGACTCACTTGTCATTTCGAGGAGTTTACGACGAGAAATCTGGTGGAGTCTACTTTTGGATTTCTCCCTCTGGTCGAAAGGACAATGTGTTTTGTCATCTCGACGATTGGAATGAGGAGAGATCTTGTTCGTTTCCAGATTTCTGCCTTCGTTCTAAATAACAGAATATATGCAACAGTTTCATTATTTAAAAACAAAAATGCCGGACTTTCATCCGGCACTTTTATATCATCGTTAGAAAAAAATTATCTTCCGACTTTATCTAAATATTCTTTTTTAGCAATTAGTTGTTCTTTTGTTTCAACTCTGTCCGGATCCATTATAATTGCATCGCTCGGACAGGCAGGAATACACTGCGGTTCATCGTAGTATCCAACGCATTCTGTGCATTTATCGTAGGCAATGTATGTGTGTTCATCACTTAATGCAGGATGTTCTTCACCTCCAAGTATCCAGGGATCGCCGGGGTTATAAATTGCATCGTTAGGACATTCAATTTCGCATGCATTACAGGAAATGCATTCATCAGTTATTAAAAGAGCCATAATATTCTCCCCTAAAAGGATTTTCAGTAATTAGTGAATTAACGTTTCAAACTTAATAAAATTTTGAAAATAAAGCAGTGACATTAATTTTCATCAAAATAAAAGAGTCTTTAAATCAGGACTTATTATTAAAATAATTTTTTGTTTCAGCAGCAACAATTCCGCCTAATCCCAAAAGTCCTATTAAGTTGGGCAGCGCCATCAATCCGTTCATTATATCGGCAAAAGTCCACACTAAATCGAGTTTAACAACTGCACCTACAAAAACAGCAATAACAAAAAGCACTCTGTATGGTACAACGGATTTTATACCCAGCAAGTACTCAATTGATTTTTCACCGTAATAACACCAGCCGAGAATTGTTGAGTAAGCAAAAAAGATTATTCCGAGCGATACGATTATTCCACCCCACTCACCCGGCAGGGCAGTTTCAAAAGCCATTGATGTTAATGGAACACCGGTATTTCCTGTTTCCATTACCCCGCTTACGAGAATTGCAAAACCTGTAAATGAACAAACCACAATAGTATCAATAAAAGTTTGGGTCATAGAAACCAGCGCCTGGGTAACAGGATGTTTTGTCTGTGCAGCGGCCGCCGCTATCGGGGCACTGCCGAGTCCTGATTCATTAGAGAAAACTCCGCGTGCAACACCCATTCTAATAGTAAGCATAACTGTAGCTCCGGCAAATCCGCCGCTTGCTGCAGTTGGAGTAAAAGCTTCAATAAGCACGTGAGAAATTACATTTGGCACTTCACCAATATGGATTATTACAACCACCAATGCTGCCAACATATAAAATAACACCATTGATGGAACAAGAACCTGGGTAACTTTTCCAATACTTTTTATTCCGCCGAGAATAACAAGACCGGTTAATAGTGCTAATGCAATACCGGTATATTCAACCGGGATATTAAATGAATGATTAACCGCATCGGCAACAGAGTTTGACTGCACCATATTTCCAATTCCAAACGCCGCAATAGAAGCAAAAACTGCAAAAAGAGCACCCAGCCATTTAAGGTTTAACCCTTTTGAAATGTAGTACATTGGTCCGCCGCTCATCTGACCCCTCTCGTCAACAACTCTATATTTAACAGCAAGAACAGCTTCGGCATATTTAGTTGCCATTCCGAATAAACCTGTTATCCACATCCAGAATAATGCGCCGGGTCCGCCGATTGCAATAGCTGTTGCAACTCCTGCAATATTACCAGTTCCAACGGTGGCGGCGAGTGCAGTCATCAATGCCTGAAAGTGTGAAATATCTCCGGGTTGATCGCTGTCTTCTTTTCTTTTAATCAGGGCAAGCCACAAAGAATGGAAAAGTTTTCGGAATTGTAATCCGCGTAACAGAAAGGTAAGATAAATACCGGTTCCGACCAGAAGAATTAATAAGGGCGGTCCCCAAATAAAATCACTGATGCTGGTAAGAATAGATTGAACGTCAGCTTCCATAATCTACTTTCTAAAAAAGTGAATATAAGAATTTAAAGAGAAGTACAGCAGGAGACTATCAGATGTATTTGGCAATACTTAGGGCTCCCTGAATTCCACTCCGTTTATAGACTTAATAGCTATAATATTCCTGAAACGCGGAATAAACGGAATATAAACTCCGACAACCTTTACCCTGTAATCTGCACCAGCTCTGAAGTAGGGATATAATCTATCCGCATTGGATTTGCTGTGGTAATAATTATTTGAATTTGTAAAAACCTCATTTGCAGTAAATATAAAATACTTGCCGGACTCCTTTCCAAATCGCTCTTTATTAATTACAGTAATCGTAATTTCCTCTTCCGTTAGGTACGGCTCAAAGAACACATAACCAAAAACAATAACAAAAAGTATTATAACAAATCCGGCAAGGACTGATAATTTTACTATTTTGCTGCTGATCATCATATCAAAACACCTCCGAAAGCTTTTAGCTTTGCAAATATTTTATTAAGGTATTGTAAAGTCTGTATTTTATTTCTTAAAATCAATATTGTTTGCTGAATAAATAGTGAGAATTCAGGGCAGAAATAGAAAGTCAAAAGTCAATTAAAATATCAGGGTCGGTTTATAAGGGTTTGACTTTTTTTGAGCATCTGCCTGACTCATAAATAAAAGGTTAAACTCCTCTCGATTCCCCGCTAACCATATGCCACACTGTCATTAGTATTATTTGTATATCTAATTTAAAAGACCAGTTTTCGATATACCAGAGATCATACTCCATCCGCTTGCGTAAGCGTTTTCTGTTTTCTTCTTTATCCTGAACATCGCCGCGCAGACCGTGAATCTGTGCCCAGCCGGTTATGCCCGGTTTAACATTGTAACGCAATTTTATTTCTTCAAAAATTTTTTCATACTCAACGTCAAACATAACGGCATGAGGACGCGGACCAACAACAGACATATCGCCTCTAAGCACATTGATGAATTGAGGCAATTCATCAATATTGGTCTTTCTTAATATTCTTCCAATCCGGGTAACCCTTGGATCTTTATCTACCACAGGTTTAAACTTTTCTTCGTTCTTATCTAAGTATGTAAGAGTTCTGAATTTATAACAGTTGAACTTTTTGTTCCTCACACCAAACCGTTCCTGAACAAAAAAGACAGGTCCTTTTGAATTGAATATTATCAGCACCGCCACAACAGGAACCAGCCAGGATAGAACAAAAACAGAAACAAGAAGTGAAAAGAAAATATCAAAAATTCTTTTAACAAACCGCCAGTTTGCTTCATTCAGGGGTTCTTCTCTTGCGGTAATGATAGGAAAGTTACCCATTGAGCTTGCCTGAAAACGATTTCCAAGGAACCTTAAATAATCCGGAATAATATGAACTTTTACAGCATTGATGTTACAAACTCTAATCAGTTCATCTAGCCTGTATGAAGATCCTTCCTGAAGAGCTATTACAACTTCATCTACTTCTTTCTTTTCCAGAACTGAATTAAGGTCTGCTATTGAACCAATAACTTTTTCTTTGCTTTCCTGATTACTGCCGTTAAGAAAACCATAAAACTTATAGCCAAGGTCCGGATTTTTTTCTATCATTTGTTTAAAGTTCCCGGCTGCTTCATTATATCCAAGTATTAAAAGGTTCCTTACGTTTTTGCCCTTTTTACGAAGTGTTTTAAGGGTTTTCCTAAATATGATTGTTCTGACGCTGATAAGCAGAATGATGAATAAGGTAAAAAGAACTATAAAGTTTCTTGTGAACAGATCTTCTTTAACAAGAAAAATAAAAGTTACGGAAAGCAGTGCCTGAACAACTGCACTTTTTAAAATATTAGTAAACTGGTATGCAAAAGGTTTTGAAAAGAAATCGCTGTAAAATCCGGACATGCTAGCATAAAAGAACCACAAAATATTTGACAGCAAAAGAAGAACAAACATCATTGTTCTTTCCAGAAGTATATCAGGCGATTGTGCAATTATGGCGGCTACAAAGAAGGCAAGATTCAGTAGAATTAAATCACTTATTAAACGCAGCGTATGGATCGTTTTTTTATTTACTATCATTTCCTGTTAAAAAATTCTTTTGCTTTTTGATTAACAAATTCCGTAATGTTTTTTTCAAAAACTGACCTGCTGAACTTTTGGGAATGTTCACGTATCGTATTGCTTTCAAAATTATTCACTGCTGATTCAAAATGATTGACTGCTTCGATCAGAGACTCTTCCGTCTGATTTTCAAATAAAATTCCTGTTTTATTATGAACTACGGTTTCCGAAGCACCGCCCTTTTGAAAAGCTATAACAGGTGTACCGCAAGCCATCGCTTCAACCACAATAATTCCAAAATCTTCTTCCGCTGTAAATATAAATGCTTTTGCCTTCATTAAATGTTCTTTAAGAACATTAAACGGCTGATAGCCAAGTAAAGTAATATTACTGCCTGCAATACTTCTTATCTTATTCATTTCGGGTCCATCACCAATTACAATAAGTTTTTTATCCGGCATTTTATTAAATGCTCTTACTGCAAGGTTCATTTTCTTGTAAGGAACCATACGCGAGGCAATCAGATAAAAATCTTCTTTACTGCCGACTTCAAAAAGATGCGTATCAACCGGTGGATAAATTACCGGAACATCAATATTATAAATCCGCTTTATTCTTTCTTTAATATAATGTGAAATAGCAATTATGTGATTTGGGTTTTCCGCAGATCTTATATCCCACTTTCTCAAATAATTGATGAAAAGTTTAGCAACGGAACCCTTGAATCCCTTTAAATATTCATCAGCACTTTCCCACGCATATCTCATTGGTGAATAACAGTAACTTATATGAAGCTGATTTTTATTTGTTTTAACTCCCTTTGCAACAGCGTGTGAGCTGGAAATTACGATATCATACTTCGAAACATCAAAACTTTCAATTGCCGTTGGGAAAAACGGCAGGTAGTATCTGTGCCTTTTCCTTGAAAAAGGTAATTTCTGGATGAAAGATGTCCTTGTAGATTTTCCCTTAAGAATTATCTTTCTTTGTTCATCATTAAGAAAATCAACAAGCGTGAAAATATCCGCTTCTGGCCAGATATTGATGAAAGACTCCACACATCTTTCGGAGCCGGCATAGTTAACAAGCCATTCGTGTACTATTGCGGTTTTATAATTGTTCAAAGTTTCGATAAATAATATTTAATTTGTACCTGATTAAAATAAGAAATATGTACGATATAAGACCCCGATGATCTCAGTAATAACAATTACATATAATAACTCCGAAGAGCTTGTAAGAACTATAAACTCATTACAAAAAAGTTCTTTTGTTGAGTCTGTTATAATTAACGGCGGCAGCTGCGAACGCACGCGGGAGTTTCTTAAATCCTATAATGGTGTTGTAATTAATGAAAAAGATCAGGGCATAGCAGATGCATTTAACAAGGGCATAAAAAACTCATCGGGCAAATATTTAATGTTTCTTAACAGCGGTGATGAACTAATTGATAAAACTTATCTTAAAAAAGCCAGGGAGTTTTTAGATATTAATCCGGGTTTTTCATTTGTTCATTCAAATCTTGTGCTGATTGATGAATCCGGTGAAAAACTATATATGCGTCCACCAATGAAAAATGTTGGGAGAGGAATGCCGTATCTTCATCCCACTATAATTGTTCGAAGAGAAATTTTTGATAAGATCGGATTGTTCGGAACCGATCTTAAAATTGCAATGGATTATGATTTTATTGTAAGAATGAAAAAAGCCGGACTAAAGGGCTTTTACTTCAATGAAATTTATTCAGTTAAAATGGATGGTACCGGAAAATCTGTTAAGCAGGAATCCGCAGCATTAAAAGAGTGTTTTATGGTACTTAAACAGAATGAATACCTGAATTTTGAAAACCTTATGGGGTTCGCAGTAAGATATACGCTTTTTATTATTAGAAAATTTATGAGTGCTGCGGGTCTGAACAAATTCCTTCTGAAACTGAAAAAGCTAAAACATAAAAACTGATCATTTCATAATAAAAAAAGCTTTGATAAATCCGTAAACCCTTCCTGCAACTGCGGCAATGTTTGTAAGTATCAACTGCGGTTTTAAAATGAACACAGCTCTTACAGATTGAATTACCGGGATGATAAACATTTCGATCAGTTCAAATAATACTTTTAATTTTCTTTTTTTGATAAGCCATTTATAGACAAGTGCACCTTTGCCGATACCATAATTAAAAGCTTTTGCAAATCCTTTTCTAACGGAAAGGTTGAACGGCGGAATATGAAATACTTTTAATTCGGGAAAGTATTCCATTTTAGTTCCGGCAAAATAAGCTTTCCAGCAAAAGTCGGTTTCTTCACTGCTTCGCCAGTAGGCGCCGACTCCAAAGTTTTCATCAAATCTTCCCAGCTTATCAAACGTATCGGCTTTGATCACAAAATTAGAGCCCATAAGATTTTTAGTGTAGCGAAAGTACTTCATACTTCCGCCCTTTTTATGGCGGAGAGTATAGTATTCATTATTATCTTCGCGTATTATGCTTCCGGCGAAAATTTCGAGATATGGATTTTCACTAATTACCTTTTCAAGCTTTTCGGAGTAATCATCACAGGGATAACCATCGTCATCACAGAAAAATATCCACCCGACATTTTCCGGAACAGTTAATGAATTTCGTGCTGCGGATACAGACGTTTTATCTGTTTTAACACGGACAAATTTTTCATTGGAAGTAATATCATCCGGCAAGACCAGTTCCGACTGATTCTGATCGATTAAAAAAACCTTATCCGGTTTAATTCTTTGGCTGATTGAGGCGCGAAGGCTTCTTGATACAAGATCAACAGGGCGTTTATAAGTATTTGTAACAATTATATAGTTCATTTAGAAATGTTCCGCAATCTAAAACAGATAATGGAATATAAAGTAATGCAATCAATATTTATATTTACACAAAACTAAAATATCGTTTTCTTAAAACAGCTAAAAAGAAATTATAAACAATAATTTGAAATTACCTTATTTAAAATACTCCCCAAAAGAACTAATAAACTTTAAGAATTCAAACCGTTCGGATAAAGCCAAGAAAAATATAATTCTTCTTTTTATTGTCAACTTTTTTAATCTTATTGCTATTATGGCGCTTGTCCCCGTCAGTCTTGCTTATCTGGGTGAAGTCGAATACGGAATATGGCTTACCTTACATTCTATTTTGATGTGGCTGGTTAATATGGATCTGGGGCTTGGAAACGGTTTGCGCAATAAGCTGGCAGAGGCATTTGCTCTTAAAGACAATAAGCTTGCAAGAAGTTACGTCAGTACAGCTTATGCGGTATTTTCAGCCGGACTGCTTTTTATTATTATAGTTTATCTCATAGCTCATCCATTTATTAATTGGACTGTGCTTCTTAGAGCACCCGACGAATATTTTTATTCCCTTAACAAGCTTGTTCTGTTTGTTTTTATTCTTTTCTGTTTACACTTTTTGTTACGTCTTCTTTCCAGCATATTAAATGCGGACCAGCGTCCCGCTGTAAACGGGGCAATAAGCTTAAGTATAAACGGATTAACTCTTTTGTCGATTATTGTGTTATCCCGGGTTTACGAAGGATCGCTTTTTGCTTATGGTTTACTGTCAGGATTTGTCCCCGTACTGGTACTTCTTATTTTCAGTATAGCCCTGTTTTCTAAAATGTTCAGGGCAATTGCCCCAGGCTTTAAATTTGTTGATCTGAAATATTCCTCCGCTCTGATTAAACTGGGTATGCAGTTTTTTATAATTCAGATTGCGGGACTGATAATTTTTACAACCGGAAATATTATTATAACTCAATTATTCGGACCTGCGCAGGTGACGGTTTATAACGTCGCTTATAAATATTTCTATCTTGCTCCAATGGTATTTAATGTTATCATAGCTCCATTCTGGTCTGCATTTACCGAAGCTTATGTAAAGCAAGAGTATGACTGGATAAAAGGAATGATGAAGAAACTGGTGTTAATCTGGGCAGCACTTTCATCCATTGTTGTGTTGATGATTATTTTTTCTGACTTCGTTTATATGATTTGGGTAGGGAAAGATATTGAAGTCCCTTTTCTGCTTTCTTTGTTAACAGGAATCTTTGTTATAACCGCCAACTGGAACAATATGTTTGTTTATTTTCTTAATGGTGTCGGAAAAGTCAGATTGCAGTTTTACAATGCAATAATAACGGCTATTATAAACATTCCTTTATCAATATTTTTTGCAAAGTATTTAAATATGGGTATTAGCGGGGTAATGCTGTCAACTATTGTGTGCATTATCGTCGGATCGGTATGGGCACCAATTCAATATCTTAAGATTATTAATAATAATGCTGTGGGAATATGGAACAAGTAGTTTATGCTTAATCTTCGGAGTTAGTTCACAAAATTGTGATTTATAAACTCCGAAGGTTTGGTGTATCTTACTTTAAAAATATCATTTTCTTTGTGTCGCTATAACTGCCCGCCTGCATTCTATAGAAATATGTTCCACTTGATAGTCCGTTTGTTTCAAATTCTGCTGTGTGCGTTCCTGCCGGTAATTCTTCATTTACTATTACTCCAACTTCATTGCCCAGCATATCATATATTTTTATTGTTACATACTCTGATACAGGAATGCTAAAGCTAATAACCGTTGATGGATTAAATGGATTAGGATAGTTTTGATTGAGTGAAAAGTCTACCGGACCAACTACTTCTGCTTCAACTATGTTTGAGTATTCAAATGTCCCGTCGAAATCAACCTGCTTTAACCGGTAGTAATACTTTCCCGGAACTAAATTTTGATCGGTATATGTGTAGTGGTTCAGTTCTGTTGTGGTTCCATAGCCATTCACAAAACCTAGAGTAAGGAAATCCGTGTTATCAATGCTTCTCTGAATTTCAAAACCGAAGTTATTTACTTCCGATGCTGTGGACCAGGATAAGGCAACGCTACCGGACCATACTTCGGCGTTAAATGAAACCAGTTCCACCGGTATAAAGGGACGAATATTAAACGGATAATTACTCATATCATAAACACCCGAATCATCAGCTTTGCTTATTTTAACCAGTGCCTGATTTGTATTTACGTTGGGAACTGTCCACATATACTCACCCGTATTGGGATAATTTGTTACTATAGTATTCCAACCAGTTCCGTAACTGTACTCTATTGTAACATTTGATGTGTCCGACCATACCCAATTAATATACTCCTGTGTACTTGAATAAAATATCTCGTTGCCATTCGGGCGGATTACAGTTAATGGGTATTGATAATTGGAGTCATATTTATAAATTTTTCCTAATTCACCAACAGCATATCCTGTTGAATCGACCATAAATACATCGTGGAATAAACTGGGTACATTTGTTTCCTGTCTTATCCAGGTGACTCCTCCATTAGTTGTAACAAGGATAGTACCATCCAATCCAACAGCCCAACCGGTTTCAGTATCAACAAAGAATGTTCCTGCTAAAAGCCGGTTTGAAAAAGACTGCCTTATAACAGTCCAGGAAATTCCACTATTAGTGGTTTTTAAAATTATATCATTATGGCTGGTTCCGCCCACGGCATAGCCAGTAAATTTATCGGGGAAATGAACATCATGTAGCCAGTGATCTGAAATAAATTGGGGACCCATCCACGAATCTCCGCCGTTGGTTGTTTTGAACAGTAAACCGTTTGTACCTACCGCCCAGCCATTTTCATTATCATAGAAATCCAGATCGATGAAAGCATATTCGTCTATGAATACTTTAGATATCCAGTTTTCTCCTCCATTGGTAGTGTGAACAATAGCGCCATATCTGAAACCATCCCATTTTCCAATTACCGCACTGCCTCTGAGAGAATCTGAAAATTTGACCTGGCTAACCGGGTGAATATATCCTGAACTTTTTTGCGCCCAGGTAGTTCCGCCATCAGTAGTTTTATAAATACTGCCGGCATATCCTCCGACCCAGCCGGTCATTCCATTTATAAAAAACACTGAACTAATATCCTCACTTGTCGTTGTAAATTGATTTATCCAGTTGCTGCCGCCATCAGTAGTTTTTAGAATTGCCGGTCCCCTGCCAACGACCCAGCCTGTATCGGCTGATATAAAATGAGTGTCTGTTAAATAGTTGTTGATTCCTCCGGTTGGAAGCGGAACCCATTGTGTAAAGCCTGCCTGCGAGCAGACAACGAGAAGTGTACAGATATAAAATACGTTTTTCATGAAAACTCCCCGTGAAAATAAATGTGTAAACTAGCTCTGCCTAAACTTATATTATTTTATTGCTAAGGTCAAATTATTTCGATTGTGGGCTATTTAGATTTAAACATTTGGCTGACAATATAGAAGATAACTTTAAAGATTATGTTTATTTTAACAGCATAAGAATAAAACAGGCTGATTATTAATGAATTGTAGAATCTGTAATTCACACACCAAGAACCTTTTCAGGGAAAAGGTTCTAAACAAATACGAAGTAAACTATTTTCAGTGCAACAATTGCGGCTATCTTTTTGCTGAAGATCCTTATTGGTTGAATGAAGCATATAATAGTGCCATTAATATTTCAGATACCGGAATTATTTTCCGCAACACTCAATTCTCAAAAATCTGTTCTGTTATTCTTGATGTATACTTTAGCAGGAATGGAAAGTTTTTAGATTATGCCGGGGGTTACGGTATTTTTACAAGAATGATGCGGGATATAGGATTTGATTTTTATTGGACCGACAAATATTGCGAAAATCTTTTAGCTCGTGGATTTGAATATGAAGAAAATAAAAACAACAATTTTGAAGCAGTAACTGCTTTTGAAGTTTTTGAACACTTTGTTGATCCGGTTTCTGAATTCGAAACCATCCTAAAATATGGGAAGAACATTATTTTTTCTACTGAACTACTACCGAACCCTGTTCCCAAGCCTGTTGATTGGTGGTATTACGGCTTTTCACACGGACAGCATGTTTCTTTTTATACCAGAGAATCCCTTTCACTGCTTGGCAAGAAACACGGTTTGAATTTTTACTCAATGAAAGGCATACATATTTTTACAGAAAAAAAACTTAACGAAACTTTTCTGCGGTTTTTGAAAAAAGCTAGTCTTGTTTTTTTATTCGATTTAATGAGGTTGCGATATAAATCCAAAACCTTCCAAGATCATTTACTGGTGCAGGAAAAGTTTAAAACACTTCCATAATACAATACGCAGAATATTTAGTATTATTATTCTGCGCACCGTTTTATCAACTTTATTACTTAGATATTGTGATCAGCCAATCACCGTCTTTTTTAATCATCTTCATATCTTCTGTTTCAGATGATCCGTCATTAAAATTTGTAACCACGTTCATGGTTGCTTCTTCTCCCTCTATTTTCAGATCAGTAACTTCAACGGATTTTATTCCGCCTTTTTTCTTTATCTCGGCGGATTGTTCCTCAATTGCTTTCTGCAATTTTTCTTTACCAATCATCTGAACAAGTTCAGGTGAAAAAAGATCAAGTGCCGAGCTGCTGCCCTTTTCAACGCGCGACATAAATTCTTTTGCAACGTCTTCCGGTGTGGAAGGCGAGCTTCCGCAGCTTATAACCAATGCTCCTAATATTATTATTACAGCAAAAAGGGAAATAACATTTTTCATTTTATCCTCACTTAAAGTTAATTGAATAGATTTGTTTTAGTTTTTTACTTTCGAGCAGTGTACCCGGTAAAATATATGGGCCTTTTGAAAACGGCATTTCAACTTCATCAAACCTGCTGTCTATAAGATCAACACCTGATTGTAGATACGCTTTCCAGATAAGTTCTGTACAATAAAGCCGCGAATCGTCTGATAAATTAAACGAGCCATCGAATTCCGTTTTCTTTATTCCGTGCTGATATGCCGTATCTGCAGCTTTTTCAGAAACCGCCCCATCATCTGCTTTAAGGCGGTAAACAGCTATTGCTGTTGCTCTGTCTCTTCTTAAAAAATCATTTAGCCTGTCAATTTTAGTTTTATCTTTTTCACCCGGTTCCTCGCCCGGTACGGAATGTACCACAAATACTTCGTCATCTGTTGTTTTTATTATTCCGGTGTGGGAATATGGTGTGCGTTTATCAAGATTTAAGACTAACCGGCTGACAAAGCTTGTGCCCCTGCGGAAAATTATATCACCCGATTTTAAAATAGATTGATCGATAAAATAAGATCCGATATATCTGTTCGGTGAATCTGTCGGAGTAACAAAGGAAATTGTAAACAAAAAAAGGAAGAGTGCTGTTAGCTTTATTTTATTATTATTTTTTTTACGGGTCATTGATCTTACCCGGGATCTGTATCAAATATAGTGAGCAAAAAGTTTTTATTTTCCCCAAACACTGATTTAAAAATAGAGCTTTTCTTAACTACTGTAAAGAAAGCTTGCGTTTTAACAAATGAGTATGAAGGAATGCGGATTCGATGAAAATATGGTTGATTATATAAAACAAAACCCCGCCATCACATTTTTGCTAGAGCGGGGTTATAAAATTTTCCAAATTTTTTAGAAAAACATATTATACTTTTTCTTAGAATTCATCTTCGCTTAAATTTCTTTCCTTAACCCTTCCGTATTTTTCAGCAATACCTCTTATTTCGTCAGCTTTGCCGATCAGAACAAATTGAAGATTATCTTTAGGAAAATACTTTTTAATAAGTTCGTTCGCTCTTTCAGGCGTAAGACTGTTCACTTCATTTTCAAAATTATTTATGTAGGAGTCGTCAAGTCCGTACATATACATTTGAGTAAGTAAGCCGGCTAACGAACCTGATGTTTCATAATCCGGGGGAAACTGTCCCTTAACATAATTCTTTGCAGAAGAAAGAGTTTCTTCGTCAATTCCTTTTTCAAAAAGCCTGTTATATGTTTTCAAGGCAAGGTCAAGAGCAGCTTCGGTATTTCGGGTCTGAGTAAAACTAAACATATAAAAAGTGCCGGAGTTTTTATACTTGGCAAAATTGCTTCTTGCACCATAAGTCAGACCTGCATTTACCCTTAGTTCATCATTAAGCCAGGATGTAAATCTGCCGCCGAGTATGGTGTTTATTACATCGAGCTGAGTTTGTTCCTGGTTGCTCATTTTAATTCCATAACCGCCTATCAGAAAAGTGGTTTCGAAAGCGTTGTCTTTATTTATCAGATACACTGATGCATCTTCGAATGGGGCATTCATCATACGGATATCCATAATCATTTTAGTGCTTTCATTTTTCCAGCTTCCAAAATACTTTTGCAATAAATTTTTCATTTCAGACGAGCTGAAATCTCCGACTACGGCTATTGCAGAACTTTCCGGATGATAGTTGGTTTTATAGAAATCCCTTACCTTATCAGCTGTGATTCCTTCTATTCCTGCTTTTGTTCCTCTTACCGGGTTACCATAAGGGGCATCACCGAAAATATGCTTGTTGAAATAACTGCCAATCACTGAACGCGGACTTTCTTTTGCCTGATCAAGTTCGGCAACCCATCTTTGTTTTCTTCTTTGAACTTCATCATCAGGAAAAACAGGATTTACAATCATTTCTTTAATTACAGACAGCAGCACTTCTGTATTATCTTTTATGAATTGGGTTGATAGTCCTGAATAATCGGCATTAGCATATGTGCTGATATTACTTCCGAAAAAGTTAAACAGTGAGTCTATTTGTGAACGGGTGTAATTTGTTGTACCGAACCTTAATGCTTCTGCTGTAAATGATGCTGTGCCGGAATGTAATCCGTCTTTAACAGCACCGCCGTCAAAAACAGCTGAAACGGATATAAGCGGAACATCTTTCTTTTCCATTAAGTAAACGGTTAAGCCGTTTTCCATTTCTACTTTTTCGTAAGAAGGAAGGCGAAACTGTGAAAATGTTGAAGTGCTGAAAACAATCACAAGCAAGATTGAAAGATTTAGTGATTGGGTGATTGCTTTAATTACTGCGCAATTATTGTTTTTTATAATTCGTTTCATAGTTCTTCCTCCGTATTCAAAACTCCCACTGTTCTGTTTTGCTTTGTAAAATATTTTGCTGCCACACGTTGTATATCATCAGCAGTAACTTTTTTGTAATCATCCGGTGCTGTGAATAGTTTTTTATAATCACCAAAGAATAATTCATATGTGCCGATGGTGTTTGACAGGCCGTTAATTGTTTCCGTGGTTCTGTAGAACTCCATTAGTTTTTGATTTTTAACTTTCTGCAATTCGTTTTCAGCTATGCCTTCATTTACAATTTTGTCTATTTCTTCCAAAAGTGCTTTTTCGAGTACAGAAGGTTTAACACCATCGCCGCAAACTCCATAGAAATAAAAAAGCGTGGGGTCAAAAGAATCGTAATAAAAAGATCCGGCCTGAATTGCAAGCTGCTTGTCTTCAACAAGAATGCTGTAAAAACGCGATGATCTTCCCTGAGATAAAATTGAACTGAGGAGATCGAGTGCATAATAATCATCACTTCCGGTTTCAGGAACGTGGTGGGCAATCATTACAAATGCAGAGGGGACTTCTCTTTTAACAAAAAGTCTTTTTTCTCCTTTTTGCTCCGGCTCAATAGTGTGAACTTTTCTTGGTTTTGGTCCCGCTGGAATGGGCTCAAAATGTTGTTGTGCAAGTTTTTTAACTTCTTCAACCTTTACATCACCGGAAATTACAACCAATCCGTTATTGGGTGCATAATAAGTGTGGAAATAATTTTCCAGATCTTCCTTGGTCCAGTTTTTAATATCTGATTCATATCCAATTATGGGCCACCGGTACGGATGTGCAAAAAACGCAGTACCCTGAACTGTCTGCCATAGCTCTGATAGAGGACTGTTCTCTAAGCCAGTTGTTCTTTCAGAAAGAACAACCCCCCTTTCACTCTCAATCATTTGGGGGTTGAAGTCAAGGTCTGCAATTCTATCTGCTTCAAGATCAAAGATCACCTCCATAGCAGTTTTGGGAAACCAGTTTGTATAGGCGGTAATATTCTGTGAGGTGTATGCATTATTTGCCCCTCCGTTTGCTTCCATTACACGATCAAATTCCTTTGGTCCGTATTTTTTTGCACCATTGAACATCATATGTTCAAAGAAATGAGATAGTCCTGTTATGCCGGGATATTCATTACGTGAACCGACTTTCCAGAACAGGTACATATTAGCATTAGGGATTATTGTCTTCTCAAGAACCATAATTTTCATTCCGTTCTTAAGGGTAAGTGTCTTAACATCATCAGCTTTTATCTGTGCAATCAATGATGCTGCAGAAAAGAGAAAGATCAGAAATATTTTCATTTTGATTATCCGTTTATTGTTAATTAACTGATACAAAAATAATGAATGTTTGTGTTTCTTTAAGTTAAAAAGGATGAATGGCGGGGAAAGTCTCTTTTATAAACAGAGGGATAATAAAAAAGAGGCTGTCTCAAAAATCTTAAAACAAGGTAGCCGAACTTTCAAGTTGGGTATTTGTTATATTTTCGCAAGCTGAAGAGTCTGTTGCATAACTCTGAAAGTGACATTTCGAAGTCCGCCGCGGCGGATTCTACTGAGAAATCCTTCAATATGTAACAAAAAAGATTTCTCCCGTTGGTCGAAATGATAATTATGTGACTTCTGCAACAGACTCTTTAGCTTGCGGCTACCATAAAAAATGAGTTATGAGACAGCCCCAATAATCTGAGATAATAAAATTTGTTTACTAAGCTTTGTTCAGCTCAACGGCAATTTCAATCTTAATTTCTTCACCTACAACAATTCCGCCGGCTTCTGTAAGAGTATTCCACTTCAATCCGAAGTCAAATCTGTTAAGCTTTCCTGTTATTTCGAAACCGGCTACTTCAATATTACCGAAACCTTTTACCGTGCCGTTGTAAATAACATCAAGAGTTATTTCTTTTTTTGTTCCCCGAATTGTAATATCTCCGGTAACTTTGTAATCACTATCAGATTTTTTCTCAATTGACTTAGAAACAAATGTTAATTTCGGGTAATTTTCCGCATCAAAAAAATCCGCTGATTTCAGGTGACCATCTCTTTGCTCATTTTTTGTATCTATGCTGTTAACATCGGCTTCAAAAGAAATTTTTGCATCCGAAAAATCCGGCTTATCAGATTCAATAGTTGCATCAAATTCCTTGAATTGTCCTGTTACAGTCGAAATGACAAGATGTTTTACTTTGAACTTAATTTCAGAATGTGATTTGTCAATTTTCCAGGTTGTCATATTTTTTTCCTTTAATTAATGATTGAATTTTGTGATACCACTATATGTGTTATAACACACGTTGTTAAGAAAAGTTCCATTACATCAAAAATTGATTTCGTTAGGATTTTGGGGGTTTTTTAAGTTTTAGCTGAACTAATAGCGCCCCAAAGGCGGCAATTAACATTCCCGAAATTTCTTTGGCAGATATTGTTTCACCAAGAAATATCCAGGCAAGAACAGCAATCTGGATAAGCATTGTTCCGTTTATAATGCTCGATTCCATTGCAGTTAAAGTACGTAGAGTATGATTCCATATTGTAAACGCCAAAGCAGTATTAATAATAGCAAGCCAGAGCAGGTAAACAACATTGTCAAAACTTATAGATGGAAAACCCTGAATAATTATTCCTGATGTTAACAGAATAACTGATCCGATACCCATACTCACTACAGTTACAACTAAGGGATTGATATTTCCCTTTCTGTTAACACTTCTTCCAAGAACTGCAGATGATGAATTAGCAAAAACACCGATTGTCATCACAATTAATCCAAGTGATTGATCTTCACTTAATGAAACAGGATAAAAGTAAGTTAATATTCCGATTAAAAACAGTAGTACTCCAAACCATTGAAGTTTTGAAGGAAATTCTTTTATTAAAAAGATCGCCATTACTGCAACAATAAGTGGAGTAAAGTTCAGCCACAGACTTACTGTAACAGCCGGGAGCAGAGATAACCCTATAAATTGTGTGCCTTGTGTGAATGCATAAAATAAAATTCCAAGCAGGATAAGTTTTGTCCAGTCTTTTTTTTCCAGGGTTTTGATTACAGCTTTGTTTTTCTGTGTGAAGATAAATGGAAACAGGCATATAAATGCAATTGAATATCTTAATCCTGCAAAAGTTAACGGCGGAATTTCCTTTAAACCAAGCTTTATTATCACAAATGAGGTTGACCATAAAAAGGTCACAAGCAGGGCAAGCAGAATTGCTGAAAGGTGAGGCGATAAAACTTTTTTCATTGGAGTAAATATAAAAATTGTATCTGTTAAATCACCGTTTTATATTTGGCAACCAAAAACAAAGAGCATTGAACAAGACAAAAGTATTCGACGTTTTCCTTGTAAAAATAAGAGTCTATCTGCAATAGCCACTCAGCGAGTGGCTATTTTTTTATTTATTTTTAATCCGTGTGAATCTGTCGCGTCAGTCTGATCCGTGTTCTATTATTTTTCAATTACTTATGAAGCATAGACAAAAAAATAAAGCCAAACTAATACTCGAAGATGGAACGGAATTTTCCGGCTACAGCTTTGGTTATGAAGGCAGCACAACCGGTGAAGTTGTTTTCAACACCGGAATGGTTGGTTACCCGGAAACTTTAACTGATCCATCATATCGCGGACAAATACTCGTCTGTACATATCCGCTTATCGGCAATTATGGTGTTCCGCCAAAGGAAAGAGAAAATGGTCTGCACAAAAATTATGAATCAGATAATATCCATATTCGTGCTTTAATAGTTTCTGATTACTCATTCGAATATTCACATTGGAATGCAGAAAGCTCGCTTGCTGACTGGCTGAAAGAAGAAAAGATTCCCGGCATTTATGGTATCGATACAAGAATGCTGACAAGAAAATTGCGGGATAAGGGAACAATGCCCGGTAAAATAGTAATTGATGAAAAATCAGATCCCGGTTTTGAAGATCCTAATCAAAATAATTTAGTTGCAGAAGTAAGTATTAAAGAACCGATTGAATACTCTGCCGGAAAGAAAAAAGTAGTTCTTGTTGACTGTGGAACAAAGAACAATATCATCCGTGCTTTTCTTGGAAGAAATATTGCGGTTATTCGCGTTCCTTACGATTATGACTTTAATACGATTGAAGCAGATGGTATAATGTTATCAAACGGACCCGGCGATCCGAAAATGAATACGGCAACAATTGAAAATGTTAAACGTGTAATGGAAAATAATAAGCCTATTCTCGGAATTTGTCTCGGTTCACAAATACTTGCTCTTGCTGCGGGTGCTGATACTTATAAATTAAAATATGGTCATCGCGGACATAACCAGCCATGCAATGAACTTGGAACAAAACGTTGTTACATTACTTCACAAAATCACGGTTATGCTGTTGATTCATCTACTCTGCCTGAAGACTGGCGTGAATGGTTCGTGAATGATAACGACGGAACCAATGAAGGAATAATACACATATCAAAACCGTTTTTTGCATCACAGTTTCATCCGGAAGCTTCTCCCGGTCCGGATGATTGTGAATTTATATTTGATATGTTCGTACGTGCATTGAAATAACCTCTGTGGTTCTCCGTGTAAGAATTCTTTCACGAAGGTTCACGGAGAAGTCACGGAGTTACACGAAGAAAAAGAATTATGATAAAAAAAGGTAAACCAAAAAAAGTTTTAATACTCGGCAGCGGAGCGCTTCAAATCGGACAGGCTGGTGAATTTGATTATTCCGGTTCGCAGGCAATTAAAGCTCTTAAAGAAGACGGCATAACAACAGTGCTTGTTAATCCGAACATTGCTACAATTCAAACCTCTGAAAACTTTGCTGATAAAGTCTATTTCATTCCCATCAAAACATTGTTTGTGGAAAAGGTTATTGAGAAAGAACAACCAGACAGTATTCTTCTCCAGTTCGGGGGACAAACGGCACTGAACGTTGGCGTTGAACTGTACGACAGCGGCATACTTGAAAAACATAACATAAAAATTTTAGGAACTCCGGTTGATTCAATTAAAGATACGGAAGACAGATTATTGTTTTCTCAAAGAGTTGAGGAAGTCGGATTAAAAGTTGCAAAAAGCAAAACTGCAACAAATGCTGATGAAGCTGTGGGGGCGGCAGAAGAAATCGGGTTTCCTGTTATGGTAAGAATTGCTTATGCTCTCGGCGGATTAGGATCAGGAATTGTAAACACTAAAGACGAGTTATTAGAAAAAGCACGAAGAGCATTTTCTTTTACAAACCAGATCCTGATTGAAGAATCATTATACGGCTGGAAAGAGGTTGAGTACGAGATCGTCCGCGATAAGTATAATAACTGCATTACAATCTGCGGAATGGAAAACATTGATCCGATGGGAATTCATACAGGTGACAGTGTAGTAATTGCTCCGGTTCAGACTCTTTCAGCAAAAGAAAATTTCATGCTTCGTTCAATTGGAATAAAATTAATTCGTCATCTTGGAATAATCGGCGAATGCAATATTCAATATGCACTTGATCCGAATTCAGAAGATTACCGTATTATTGAGGTGAATGCAAGATTAAGCAGAAGCTCAGCCCTTGCATCAAAAGCAACGGGCTATCCGCTTGCGTTCATTGCGACCAAGCTTGCGCTTGGATATGCACTTAATGAAGTTGTAAATGCTATTACACAGGAAACTTCCGCTAACTTTGAGCCTGCACTTGATTATGTAGCATTAAAATTTCCGCGATGGGATCTTCAGAAATTTCAGCAGGTCAGCACCTTTCTTGGTTCAGAGATGAAGTCCGTTGGTGAAGTTATGTCGCTCGGCAGAAGCTTTGAAGAAGTTCTTCAGAAAGCCATAAGAATGTTGGATGTTGGAATGCCGGGTTTCAGCGGAAGTGATTTACATTTTGAAAATCTTGACCAAGAACTATCCGAGCCTTCTGATAAAAGAATTTTCGCAATAGCAGTCGCGCTCAAAAAAGGTTACTCTGTTGATAAGGTTCACGAACTAACAAAAATCACAAAATGGTTTTTGTACAAGATGAAGAACATTATCGAGCTTGAAAATTTTGTCCGGGGTAAAAGTCTTAATGAAATCGATTTTGATGTAATGAAGCAGTTAAAACAATCAGGCTTTTCAGATCTTCAGATTTCAAAACTCGTTAATGATGATGAATTAAAAGTAAGAGGTCACAGAAAATCACTTGGTGTAATTCCTGTTGTTAAACAAATTGATACAATGGCGGCAGAGTTTCCTGCCCAGACAAATTATCTTTATTTGACATATCACGGAATTGAAGATGATATTCAATGCGGTGAGAAAGATCAGATAATAGTTCTTGGCAGCGGATCATACCGCATTGGTTCATCTGTTGAGTTTGACTGGTGCTGTGTAAGTGCAGTTAATCAGCTTAACAAAAGCGGTTATAAATCTATTATGATAAATTGCAACCCGGAAACAGTGAGCACCGATTATGATATCTGCGATAAGCTTTACTTCGAACAGTTAACTCTCGAAAGAGTTCTTGACATTTGTGATAAAGAAAATCCTGAAGGCGTGATAGTTTCAATGGGCGGACAGGTTCCGAACAATCTTTCAATGAAACTTCATAAAGCGGGAATAAAAATAATCGGAACTTCACCTGAGCAGATTGACAATGCTGAAAGCAGGCATAAGTTTTCCCAGATACTTGATTCGATTAAGGTTGATCAGCCGGAATGGAGAGAGGTTACTACTCTTGATGATGCAAAACAGTTTTCCAATAAAGTCGGCTATCCGGTTTTAATCCGCCCAAGTTATGTTTTAAGCGGTGCCGCAATGAGCATTGTACTTACTGAAGATGAACTTGAATTATATCTCAAGAAAGCAACCGAGTTAAACACCGAACATCCGGTTGTGATCAGTAAATTCATAACTGATGCGCGCGAAATTGAAGTCGATGCTGTTGCCACAGAGGGTGAATTGTTCTGTTATGCAATTGCAGAGCATGTTGAAAATGCCGGAGTTCATTCCGGCGATGCAACCATTGTTCTTCCGCCGCAAAGAACTTATCTCGAAACAATGCGGAGAGTAAAACTCATTACAAAAGAAATTGCAAAGGCGCTGCATATAACAGGTCCGTTTAACATTCAGTTTATCGCAAAGGATAATGATGTAAAAGTAATTGAATGTAATCTTCGTGCGTCAAGAAGCTTTCCGTTTGTTTCTAAAACATTAAAAATAAATTTTATAGAGATTGCAACACGACTTATGCTTGGTGAAAAGGTTCCGCGCATTGATAAATCGTCTTTCGATCTGGATTATGTTGGAATAAAAGCATCCCAGTTTTCGTTTACAAGGTTGAAAGGGAGTGATCCGGTTACCGGAGTTGAAATGTCATCAACAGGAGAAGTTGCTTGTCTCGGCGATGATTTTAACGAAGCATTCTTAAAAAGTGCAATTGCAACAGGATATAAAATTCCGCAAAAAGGTGTTATGCTTTCAACCGGAACTCTAAAAAACAAAGCTGAACTAATTGAAGAACTGAAAATACTTCATCAGATGGGATTAAAATTCTATGGAACAAAAGGCACCGCAGATTTTTATAAAGAAAACGGAATTGAAGTTGGAGTGCTTTACCGTCCTTTTGATAACCAGGAACCGTCGATCTTAACATATATGGGTGACGGAAAAATTGATATGGTGATAAACATCCCTAAGTCCGCAGAAAAAGTAGAACTTGACAGCGATTACATCATAAGAAGAAAAGCTGTAGATCTGAATATTACATTGCTTACTAACATTCAGATTGCAAAAAGGTTTATCCGTTCACTTGACCAATACAAGCCCGAGGAGCTGAGAATAAAGAGCTGGGATGAGTATGATTGATTTAGAATATAAGATCTTTATTCATAAATCAACAAAAACAAACGAACTTTTATATCATATTCACATTGCCTATCCTTGCACACTTCACTAATTTATATCACTGCTTTTCAAAATAATCTCACGGAGATAAGATGAAGTATTTTACAATAATTCTTTCGTTTCTTTTCCTTTCTTCCTCCTTTGCACAATGGAGAGTTCAAAATCCGCATCCAACACCAAATACAAGTTATATCGGATCAGCTCCTTCCGCAGATAGATACATCACGGTAACCGGACAGGGTGAAGCTTTACTCACTCACGACGGTGGAGCCACCTGGGATGTTGTCCAAATTGGCGGTGACGGTATTTATAGAGCCGCATTCTTTTTAAATGATAATCTTGGATGGGCTGTTGGTTCTTTTGTTGAACGATTACACAAAACAACAGACGGTGGTCTTACGTGGATTCATCAGCCTAATGCACCCGATACTACAAAGTATGATGTGTTTTTTATTGATGAAAACATTGGCTGGTCAATTGGTTTTAATGGATTTATTATAAAAACCACTGATGGTGGAAATAACTGGTTTTCACAATCAAATACATCTGTTACTTCGCAAACCTTGTATTCTGTTTATGCAACTGATATCAATACTGTTTATGTTGCTGGAAATAATGATGCATTTATTAAATCAACAGATGGCGGTGCAACGTGGAATGTAATTACTGCCATATACGGAACAACAACAAACTACCGTGGAATTTACTTCCCGCCAACAGGAACCGGATTGCTTGGTTTTGCGGTGGGTCATCGCAACAGAATTGTTAAAACAACAGATGGTGGAAACACATGGTTATCTGTTTATGATGGCGGCACTACGAATCAGCTTTGGGCTATTGATTTTAATTCCACTGGTGAAATAGGACTCGCCAGTGGTGCTGCGGGAACTGTTTTAAGAACAACTGACAGCGGTAACACCTGGATACCGGTTGCCGGTTTACCAAATGTTATTTACTACTCTGTAAGGTTCGGTGCAGATAATGCTGTTTATCTTTCCGGTGGAAGCGGATACTTTTTAAAATCAACAGATGGCGGTGCAACATGGCAGGAACTCGGATACCGCTTTACTACTTCAAGAATAAGAGATATAAGTTTTGCTGATAATAATACAGGATATCTTGTAGGAACAGGTTTTATTTATAAATCAACCAACGGCGGAGATACATGGAACGAACAGACCATTCCATTTACAGATCAAATTAGTGAAGTTGTGGCAGTTACTCCGGATCTTGCAATTGCCGGATGCAATGATGGAAGCGTTCTCAGAACATCAAACGGCGGAGCAATTTGGCAGAATATTCCAACAGGTATTACAGGTACAAACTTAACTATACTCGCAATTGATTTTGCCGATGAAAATATAGGGCTTGTTGCCGCATATAACGGCACAGTTGCAAGAACAACTGACGGTGGTGCAACATGGAATATTATTTCTACAATTATTGGTACGAGTCCCTGGGATATGCACATGGTTGATTCTCTTTACGCCTGGGTTTCCGGAACAGGTGAAAGAATTTTCAGAACTACCGATGGCGGTCTTACGTGGACCCAACAGTTAGCCATTGGCGGACTCGGTACTTATGGAATTTCTTTTATTGACAGAAACATTGGTGTTGCCGGTGGAACGGGCGGCAATACGTATTACACAACAAATGGTGGAGAAACATGGTCTCCGGCATTAACTCCTCCGGGAAACACAGTCTGGGGAATTCATATTGCCCTATCGCCTGTTTACGGAAGCGTTGCTATGACTGCATGCGCAAGCGGATATGTATATATTTCTAAAGATGGAGGCAGAAACTGGACAGTTGAACCCCGCTTTACTATTAGTACTATGGATGATGTGTACATGACTGACGCAGCTAACGCCTGGTTTGTGGGAAACAGCGGATTGGTTCTTAAATACACAGAGCCAGATAATATTCCGGTTGAGCTTTCTTCTTTCACTGCTTCTGTTTCAAGAAGTAATGTTACACTGCGATGGGTAACAGGAAGTGAGGTTAATAATAGCGGATTTGAGGTTGAACGAAAAAGCCCATCCCCAAACCCTTCCCTTAGGGGGGATTGGGGGGCTATTGGTTTTGTTGAGGGTAATGGAACAACCACAGAATCAACAACTTATTCTTTTGTTGATAACAACTTAACTCCCGGTTCTTATCAATACAGAATCAAGCAGATTGATTTTGACGGAACATTCAAATTCTACAATCTGACTGAGACCATTGAAATTGGTTCGCCAAATAGTTTTGAACTTGCGCAGAATTATCCTAATCCATTTAACCCAAGCACAATAATTAATTTTACTATACCTTCCGTCATTTCGACCGAAGGGAGAAATCTTAGAGTGCTACTTAAAGTGTATGATGTGCTTGGAAATGAAGTCGCTACATTAGTTGATGAGTACAGAAATGCCGGAAGTTATAAAATAAACTTTAATGCAAATTCCTTATCAAGCGGAGTTTACTTTTACAAATTAGTTTCCGGAAATTTTGTTGAAACGAAAAAAATGATTTTATTGAGATAATCATTTTAGGGGAAAGTAATTTCCCCTACTTTATTTTTATTCAACTCAGCTACAATCAAAAAATAGATCAATCAATTTTTGTTGTTTCTAACAACTAACTCTTGACTAACCATTTTTAATCCCCTATTTTTAAACCTAAATTCATCGGTCTAAAACTAATACCGAATATTCTATGCACGCGCTTACACCGCAGAACATTACTTTATTGTTAGAAGATTGCATTAATGGAAAAAAAGGTGCTGTTGATGAACTACTGCCTCACGTTTACAATGAGCTTAGAAAAATATCTTCTAAATATTTACAAGATGAATACAGAAATCACACACTTCAAACTACAGAGCTTGTACACGAAGCTTATATAAAATTGATCGGCGATCAAAATATTTCGTGGCAAAACCGTGCACATTTTTTTGGAATAGCTGCACAGTCGATGCGGCAAATTCTTGTCGATCATGCTAGAAAAAGAAAATCATTAAAACGCGGCGAGGGAATAGGAAATATTTCACTCGATGAAATCTTTGAAATATCCGAAAAAACAGATGACCAAATAATTGCACTTGATGAAGCATTAAAAAAACTTGAATCACTTGAAGAACGCTCAAGTAAAATTGTTGAGTTAAGATATTTTTCAGGACTTACAATTGAAGAAACTGCAGAAGTGCTCAACATCTCTCCTGCTACTGCAAAACGTGACTGGAACTTTGCGAAAGCATGGCTTTACAGAGAAATTGCAAATAATTAATTAAACCAAATAATTTTTTGAATCAAGAAAGATTAAATAAAGTTAGAGAACTTTTTGATGAAGCATCAAATTTAAGTGTTGCTGAAAGAGAATTATATTTAAATCAAAAATGTGCAAATGACCTTGAACTAAAGAAAGAAATTCTTTCACTGTTTAATTCTCTAGGCAGCACAAAAGATTTTCTTGAAGAACCATTAACAATAGTTGAACAAAATAAAAGCAGTTTTACAGATCCTTATATTGGTAAACAAATTGGCAACTATTTAATTGAAGGTGAAGCCGGTGTTGGTGGGATGGGAATTGTTTACACTGGAAAAAGAAATGATAAAGAATTTGAACAAAAAGTTGCAATAAAAATTCTAAAACACGGAATAACCTCTGAATATCTTTTAAAAAGATTCCAAATTGAACGACAAACCCTTGCAAATTTGCAGCATCAAAATATTGCCAGACTTTTAGACGGCGGAAGAACTGTTGATGGTTTGCCTTACTTAGTAATGGAATTTATAGATGGAATTCCTATCACAGAATGTTGTAATCAAAAAAAACTGAACATTGAAGAAAAACTAAGATTGTTTAGAGAAGTCTGCAACGCAGTACAATACGCTCATCAAAACTTAATAATACATCGCGATCTGAAACCTGGAAACATTTTAGTTACTAATGATGGAATTCCAAAACTGCTGGATTTTGGTATTGCAAAACTTATTGATGAAGATCTGGTTGATGAAACGGAAGGACTAACACGCACAGGTGTTTGGCATCTAACGCCGGAATATGCAAGTCCTGAACAGATTAAAGGTGAAAAAATTACAACTACAAGTGATGTGTATTCACTTGGAGTTTTACTTTATCATATTTTAACAGGAACCCAACCATACAAAATAACAAACAGTTCGCCGGCTGCAATTAGTAAAATCATTACTGAAGAAAAAATTCTTAAGCCAAGTGAAAGAATTACCCAGTCGTCAGAAATTTCTTCAAACAATCAAATTATTAATCAAAAAAAATTATCGGCACATTTAAAAGGTGATCTGGACAATATCATATTAAAAGCAATGCACAAAGATCCTTTAAGAAGATATGTTTCGGTTGAACAGTTTTCTGATGATATTAGAAGACATCTTGAAGGATTACCTGTTTTTGCAAGAGCGGATACTATTACATATAGATTTTCAAAATTTATCAGGAGGCATAAAGTTGGCTTTGCTTTATTTTTAGTAGGAAATTTACTTGTTTTTATTAGTATAGCAGCAATTATATATCAGGGAAATGTTGCTGCAAAGGAACGTGATAAAGCAAATATAGAATTAAAAAAATTTGAAGAAGTAAATAATTTTCTGTTAGAAATGTTATCTTCTGCTGATCCGGGAGTTGAGGGTAAAGATATAAAAGTATATGACTTGTTGGATAAGGCGACAGAGGATGTTAACGTAAAATTAAAAAATCATCCCGAAATAAAGTCTGCTATTAAACAAACTTTAGGTTCAACATATATTGGATTGGGTGATTATGAAAAAGCAAAATTACTTTTAACAGAGAGTCTTGAAGCAAATAAAAAGTTATTCGGATTAAACAGCAAAGAAACTGCAAAAGGTTTTCATCAACTTGGTTTGTGCTACGATTGGATTGGTAATTACAAAGCTGCTGATTCTCTTTATGTACAAGGAATCAAAATTTATGAAAAATTATCAGATGTTCCTCCAAAAGGGATGGCTGATATTTTAAATGATTTCGGCACATTTGTTTCAAATCTGGGTAATCAAGATAGCGCGGTAGTTATATATAAAAAATCGTTAGATATTTATGGGATTTATAATAAAGAGAAAGGGAAGAAAGAAGCTATTACAATTAATAATATTGCAGTAAGCTTGCATAAACAAAATAAAACTGCTGAAGCAGAAAAGTATTATTTAGAAGCTTTAGAATTATTAACAAATTTATACGGAATAAACAGACCCGAAATTGGAAGCATTTATAATAATTTGGCTTTTATTTATTTAGATTATGATAATTTTAAAGCTGCGGAAGAGGCTTTTGAAAAGGCTTACTCAATTAAGTTATCGACTTTAGGTGATAAGCATCCATCCATTGGGTTAGCCATGATTAATTTGGGAATGTTATATTTTACAAGTATAGAGTATAAAAAAGCTGAAATTTCTCTGTTAAAATCAATTGATTTTTTTATTTCTAACAAAGCAACTAAAAATCCATTTCTTTCCTTGGCTTACTACTGGTTGGGAAGAACTTATTTAGAATCCAATCGTTTAATCGATTCGGAAAATATGTTACGAAAATCAATAAGTCTTAGGGAAGAAATCTATACTAAGAGCCATTCTAAAATATGGTCCTCCGTAGGGGAACTTGCAATCTGTTTATTAAAACAAAAAAGGTATAAAGAAGCAGAAAAGTTATTAGCTGAATCACTCAATTTTTACAAGAACGATAAAAACAGGGACATTAAAATAATTTCGCGTTACACAGAATATTCTGCCATACTATATCGAGAGATTGGTAATAAATCACTTGCTAATTTCTATCAAACCGAATTTGAAAAATTAAAAAACGAACCCATCACACTTCGATAAAATCTCATTTCCATTAAATAATCTACCCTTTTTAAGATATTTAATTATTTCAGAATTTACTTGAGCCAAATCAGCTTACTTTTCCGCATGTATTTATATCGGACGGTATTGAATCGAATAAAATTTGAGTTATAGAAATCATTAACTAAAAAGGAGTGCTATTATGACTTATTTCAGATTACTTGTTATTATCGTTTGCTGTTTAATGTTTCAGCAATTACTAAATGCTCAAACTTCATATACTTCGGTATCAACTGGTATGTGGAACGACCCAAATATTTGGTCACCGGTTGGGGTTCCAGGAGCGGGTGATATTGTTTTAATTGACCAACAGACTATAATATCAACAAATGGTCAACGTGAGGTAGCTGGTTTTAATACGCTTGTTGGTGGCGAATTGGCTTTGACCGGTGTTGACGGCTCACTCACAATTACGGGGAACGCTAATTGGGGAGGCACATTAGGAGGCGGGATAATAAGGGATGTTACCTCTAATCACAATGGAACTGTTATAATCGCAAACGGCGCAGTGATGGAGTTAACTGGCGACCAATTTCCTGCTGCATTATATGGGGGTGCTAGATTGCTTAATCAGGGAACAGTTCGGATTGTTTCTTCTGCTGCTATATGGGGTCAGGATTCTTCCATTATAGAGAACCAGTCATTATTTGTGATCGATTCTACTGGATTTTTTGGTGGCTTCCCTAATGGAGGACATTTTATAAATACAGGAATCTTTCGCAATTTAGGTAACGGAACTTGCGGCTTTAATGCAAATTGGGAGTTTCGGAATATGGGGGGTACTATTGATGTGCAGTCAGGCTCAATTGCGTTTAACTGTGACGGTATTTTTATGGGTGGCTCTTACAATGCAGATGCCGGTGCATTGTTACATTTTGATTCCCGAAATCACACATTCGAAGGAACTCTTTCAGGCGCACCTGCTGGAAGAATAGAGATTTCTGCAGGAGTTACTGCAAATACAGGTGTTTCGGGAGTAACATTTGATTTTCAGGGAACCGGTTTGGCTTGGAACGGGGGAACTTTTACAGGCAGTATGATAACAATCCCTGGCAATAGTTTGCTTGTTTTATCTGCAGTCGGGTTAACCGGCGGGTCCACATTACTCAACCTGGGTACTATAAGACAGGATGGAAGCGCGGGTATTTCTGCACAAGATTCTTCTATTGTGGATAATCAGTCCTTGTATGAGATTATTGCTGATAATGCTGGTTTTGGCGGCCTCTTAAATGGAGGACATTTTATAAATACAGGAATCTTTCGCAATTTAGGTAACGGAACTTGCCGCTTCAATGCAAATTGGAGTTTTCAAAATCTTGCCGGAGGAATAATTGACGCAGCTAACGGTATAATCGATATTGCTAATTTTGAAAATGCGCAGAATGCAATAATACAAGGTATTGCTACTGTTAATGTACATACTACTTTTACAAATGATGGAATAAATGCTCCGGGAAACTCAGCCGGAAAGTTAACATTTATCGGTAACTACAATCCTTCATCCACAGGAGTACTGGAAATTGAACTCGGCGGTTTAATCCCCGGAACTGAGCACGATCAGTTAGCTGTAACAGGAAACGCAATGCTTGATGGCATCATTAAAGTTTCTGTAACCAATTCATTTCTTCCTGCTATGGGTGATAGTTTTGTTGTACTTACAACTACTGGTATTGTAAGTGAAAGTTTTATGACTGTTAATGCACAAACAGGTTTATATGTTCACGTGAATTATAACTCTAACAATGTTACAGTTGTTGTTGACAGCGTTTCGCTTACATCGATTGAAGATATAACTGGTGAAACTATTATTACTAATTATGAACTCTCACAGAACTATCCTAACCCGTTTAATCCGACTACAAATATTCAGTTTGCAATTCCGCAATCATCATTTACAACATTAAAAGTATATTCTATACTAGGTCAGGAAGTGGCTACATTGATTAATGAACAAAAAAGTTCAGGTGTTTATGAGGTCAGTTTTGATGGATTAAATCTATCCAGTGGAACATACATTTATAAACTGCAAGCAGGTGATTTTGTGCAGACCAAAAAAATGATTTTATTGAAGTAAGTTGATAATATTTTTAGAGATGACATCTTTTAATAAGATGTCATCTCAGTTTTAAATATTATTTTTTATAATAATTCATAGCTTCCGGTAAATGCTTTTTGATATTAGCAATTCTTGTAGCATCTGAAGGGTGTGTACTTAAAAATTCCGGCGGCTGAGCTCCGCCTTTCATAGCTGACATTCTCGTCCAGAAATCAACCGAGGCATTTGGATTATATCCTGCCATTGACATAAAGATTAGACCAAGCCTGTCTGCCTCGCTTTCATGCTTCCTGCTGAAAGGCAGCATTACTCCAACTGTAGTTCCAACACCGTAAGCTGCCATAAAAAGATTCTGGGTTAATGCCGGTTCATCTTTCAATGCAACGGAAAGTGCCACGCCGCCAAGCTGTTGAAGCAATCCCTGGCTCATTCTTTCATTTCCGTGTTGTGCAATTGCGTGAGCTATCTCGTGACCCATTACAACAGCCAATCCGGTTTCATCCTGCGTAACAGGAAGAATTCCAGTGTAAATAACAACTTTTCCGCCCGGCATACACCATGCATTCACATCGGGACTTTCAATAAGATTAAAGTCCCATGCATATCCCCTTAATTCTTTCGAAAGGTTATTCTGTGCAAAGTATGTTTCTACAGCTCTCTGAATGTTTACTCCAACTCTTCTAACCATTGCTGATTTTTCTGCATCGGTGCTGAGTTTGCTTGTTCTTAAAAACTCATCATACTGCTGAAAGCTTAATGCGTTTATTTCTGAAGCCGGAATTAAGTTTAACTGAGATCTGCCTGTTATTGGAACAGTGCTGCAGTAATAAACTGTAAATGCCAGCAGAATAATCGGGAGAAATATTTTTATTGCTTTCATTTTTTACCTCTTTGTTGATTATCGTTTTTTAATAATCAAATATAAAAAATATTCTAAGGAAAGTATCCGTTGAATTTCACCTGTACTGCTAAAAGTTTAAGATGACATCTTTTTGATTATGAAAGATGTCACCTTATTAAAAAATCTCTATACGGTGATGGGTGTATCTAATTTCTTCAATGCTTAATATAATTGTTCGTCAGTTAACCAGATTTAATGCTCTGTAAAGCGGGGTTGGACGATACGTTTTATAAATATCTCATACCTCATCCGGTATTTCAATCCTTCTTTCCTTAGATACTTCCTGTTTTATCAGCTCCATAGGAAACAGTGCAGCAAGATCATCGGGACCAATCGGCTGCTTAGTTCCGGGATGCAGCGGCGGCAATGTTGGGTTTGGCATATCTGCCTGGATGTTATAATAGCTTTGCGGTAATTCTGATTCATCTAACAGAATATTTTTTGAAACACTCATAGAGCACTCCTGTATATATAAAAAAATAAATTGTAATTGTTATTGTTATTTAATTACGGATTAATAAAATCGAACGGATTTTTAAATAGGGAAATAAATTAGAGGCGCCAAGGCCAGGTAAGGTTAGCTGATACTGAAGTAGAGTAATATGTTTTTGTGTTTAACATTTTTTTGAACTCCGGGGATGAAGTTAAATTATCTCGTTCCCTTTATCAAGCTAAATCTTGATATTTTCATTTCAGAATTGATTATGAGAGAAGTAATTCAAGAATGTTTATAAATGCTTTTTATAATATCCAAACACTAATTGTAATCTTAGTTATATTTATGGTCACATATTTAAATAATTACTAAGAACATAGAGAAACTAATGCAGATAGGTATTGTGGGATTGCCTTATTCGGGTAAATCAACTTTATTTCAAACAATAACAAAAACACTTCTTGACCCCAATGAACTAACCAAATCAGAAGCGCTTCAGGCCGTAATTAAGGTTCCTGATGAAAGGCTTGATAAACTCACAGAAATGTTTAATCCTAAGAAAAATGTTAACGCAACTATTGAAGTTGTTGATGTCGTTGGCCTGCAAAAAGGGGATTCCGGTTCAACACAGTTTACGGGTAATTTTCTTGCAAAAGTCAAAACCAATGATGCGCTCGTTCAGGTTGTACGGTTATTTTCCAATGATGCCGTTCCCCATCCGGACGGCTCAATAAACATGATGCGCGATATTAATTCTTTTGAAACTGAATTTATAATTTCAGACATGGCTCTTATAGAAAAGCGTCTTGAAAATATTAAAAAGCAGATAATGAAAACGAATGATGAAAAACTCAAACGCGAAGTACCGCTTTTAGAAAAATGTCTTGAACTTCTTCAAAATGAAACTCCATTAAGAGAACACGAATTTACCAGGGATGAAATGCTCATCCTGAAAACATATCAGCTGCTTTCAATAAAACCGATGTTGGTTGCATTAAACTTTGATGAAACGCAAATTAACAATGCCGAAAAGCATCTTGATGAGTTGGTTAAGAAGAAGCTTGGGTATAACACAAAAACCTTGTGTTTTTTCGGTAAGATCGAAATGGAAATGGCAGAACTTTCTGAAAATGATGCAAAAGTCTTTATGGCAGATTACGGAATTACCGAGTCTGCACTGGATGGCCTGATAAGAGCATCATATGATCTGCTGGGACTTCAGTCTTTCTTTACGGTTGGTGAAGATGAATGCCGTGCCTGGACAATTAAGAAAGGAATGACTGCACAGGAAGCTGCCGGGGAAATTCATTCGGACTTTTTTAAAAAGTTTATTCGTGCTGAAGTGGTTTCTTATGATGATTATGTTGAACTGGGTTCATTTGTAAAAGCAAAAGAGGCGGGCAAGTGGCGTTTGGAGGGAAAAGATTACGTTGTAAAAGACGGTGATATTATTTCAGTAAGGCATAGTTAGCCGAACAGTTTGGTTATAAAAGTTAAGTGTTAATTGTTAAGCGTGACTATTTTCCTATTAATTTTTAACGATTAACTCCTTATGCTGTTTAGCACTCAAAGAACTTGAAATTATTAAACCGATATTTTGGTATTTTAATAGTCACAATCAGAAAGTTTTTATGGAAGATAAATGGACAAACGAAATGTTGTTCATACAGCTTGTAATGCAGAACCAACAGATGGCTATAATGTCCCTTGGAAAACTTGAAAACCCTATCGCAGGAAAAATTGAAAAAAACATAGAGTTTGCTAAACTCTCGATAGATACTCTTGATATGATCAAAGAAAAAACAAAAGGCAATCTTTCAGAATACGAAGAGAAATTTCTTAACGAAACTTTGCGTGAGTTAAAACTGGCTTTTGTAAGCGAAACAAAAAAGAATTAAACCTACATTTTTAAACATATTTTTTGAAAGCCGGCAATGCTGATTGGAATCATTGCTAATATTACCAAAGAGAATATTTTTGAAGTTGTGTCATCCTTTATACAAAAATTGAAGGACAACAACCTTGATTATATGCTTACGAACACCCTCGCTGAAGATAAAGACCGTTTAAAGATAGTACTTGACGAAGATTTTCCTTCTGATGACAAAGAAATTTATGAAAAATGTGATCTGATAATATCTATTGGTGGAGATGGTACGATGCTTGCAACCGCCTACAATGCTTATCACTACAACAAACCTGTGCTTGGTGTTAATTTGGGCAAGCTTGGCTTTTTAGTTGAGGCCGATATTATTCATATGGATCAAATAATCCAGGAGATAAAAAAAGAAAATTATACTATTGATGAAAGGATGGTTATTACCGGAATCTGTGAGGGATATGGTTACGAAAAATTTTTTGCAATTAATGATATTGTGATTGAAAAAGGCGGCTGGCCCAAAATGATTGAACTTACGGTGTGGATTGACGGTGAATATGTTACAACTTTTTCTGCCGATGGTTTGATAGTTGCCACACCTACTGGTTCAACCGGATATTCTATTTCTGTGGGCGGGCCAATTGTAACACCGCAGGCAAATGTTATTACGCTTTCGCCTATTTCACCACATAGTTTAACTGTTCGTCCGCTGGTTATTCCAAGCAGTCAGGAAATTCTTATCCGTGCCGACTCGCTTCATAAAGATATTAAGGTGAGCTCCGATGGTCAAAGAGTTTTTACGTTCCCGCCGCCATTTGAATTAACAATCAATAAATGTGAAAAACCGCTTAGGCTCATTCACACGTCATTAACCACATATTTTGAAACGCTTCGCCGAAAACTGCTCTGGGGAGTAGATGTGCGTTTTAAGCAAAAAGATAATAAGGGTGAAAAATGAAAAATTTACTTTGCTTGTTCCTGGCTGCTCTAACATCTTTAGGTATAGCACAGGAAAAGTATGAGTTTCAGACGGATCCTAAAACCGGTGAACAAATTGTTGTTGGTGTTTATTCAAGGGATATTATGTATTTCCCGGATTGGGAAGATGCATATTTCAATTACGAGGTTGATGAAATTGCGGCTGACGAACTTATCCCGCTAACAGAAAACATTAAAATATTAATTATAGGTGCACAGTGGTGCAGTGACTCCCGTGATGTTATTCCGGCTCTCTATAAAGTACTTGACTATCTTTCATTTCCCGAAGATGATGTTGAAGTTATTATGGTTAACCGGGACAAAAAGGGACTTGCTGATGAAGTTGATGCTTTAGGAATTGAATTTGTGCCAACAATTATCTTTTATAGGACTGGAGAAGAAATCGGAAGAATAATTGAACAGCCTTTTGAAAGTATTGAAAAAGATATGCTTAGTATTCTTTACGAACCGGTAGAGTAAATTTTTATTAATTTGATATGTTTTTATAAATCCAATAATATTTTCTTAAACAATGAAGCGAAAAACTAAAATAAAAGAAGAGTGGCTTACTCATTTTGAAAAATCGGGAATGCTTGAATCTCCCGACTATGAAACTACTATTAATTACTTTAATAAATTTGAGCTGGAAAGTCCTTACGTAAAAATACAGCACCTGGCATTCACGCCTGAGGGCAGGGAACTAAAGGTTGTTGTCGTATCAAAAGATAAAACATTCATTCCTGTTGAAGCTAAAAAAACAAAAAAAACAATTGTGCTTATACAAAACGGCATTCACCCCGGCGAAATTGAAGGCAAAGATGCCAGTATGCTTCTGCTCAGAGATATTCTTATAACAAAAGAAAAGGAACATCTGCTTGATAACCTTATACTATTAATTATCCCAGTCCTTAATGCCGATGGGCATGAGAGATTGAGTCCCTACAACAGGCCAAATCAAAACGGCCCGAAACAAATGGGTTGGAGAACGAACTCACTCAACCTGAATCTTAATCGAGATTATGCAAAGGCAGACAGTCCTGAAACAAAGGGCTTTCTCAAATTATTTGATGACTGGATTCCGGATTTTATGATTGACAATCACTCAACTAACGGTGCCGATTATCAATATCATGTAACTTATGGAATTGAAACTCACCAGAATATAGACGAGGGTTTGTCTAACTGGATCAAAACAAAATATCTTCCACATTTAATAGAAAATGTTGAAATGGACGGATTCCTTACGGCACCGTATATAGAGTTTAAAAACGGAAACATAGAAAGCGGAATAAAAAACTGGTTTGCCCCGCCGAGATTATCACACGGCTACTGTGCAACTCAAAACCGTATTTGTCTTTTGGTTGAAACACATTCTCTTAAACCTTTTGAGAACCGTGTGTTTTCAACTATATCAATGATGACTCATACACTTGAGTATATCAACAGTAATCACATTGAACTAACAACACTTAACCGGGGTGCGGATAAAGAAACTCATAATAAATATTTGAAGAATAAACGTCAGTTTCCAATAGTGCTTGCCGGCACAGATATTTCGGAGCCTTTTCAGTTTAAAGCTTTCAAGTGGAAAGATGAACACAGTGAAATTACCGGTTCAAAAGTACGTTATTACACAAATGAGCCGATTGATATTGAAATACCGCTTTATGACGATGTGGAAGTGCTTAATTTTGTGCGCGTGCCTTTTGCATATCTCGTACCAAAGCAATTTGCCAGTATAATTGAGCTGTTAAAGATGCATCACATAAAGTTTTTCAAGCGGAGAAATGAATCTACAACTCTTGCAGAAACCTATAGATTTAAAAATGTATCTTTTTACCCCTTTCCTTACGAAGGAAGACAACTGATTAAGTTTAAAGTAGAGTCCTTTGTAGATGACTTTGTAATTCCGCCCGGGACTATTCTTGTTCCGGCAAATCAACGGCAGTTAAGATTAATTGTAAACCTTTTGGAACCCGAGGCGCCGGATTCCCTTGTTAACTGGGGATTTTTCAATGCGTTTTTTGAACGTAAAGAATACGCCGAATCTTATGTTATGGAGCCCTACGCAAAAAAAATGCTTGCTGAAAATCCTAAGCTAAAAGAAGAATTTATAAAAAAACTTGAGTCCGATGAAGAGTTCAGGAATAATTCTTCTGAAAGATTAGATTATTTTTATCGCCGTTCTCCTTTTTATGATACGGGTGAAAATGTATATCCAATACTAAGAATATTTAAACCACTGGGAAATTAATATTTAAGAAAAATCGGAAATATTTTTAATTCTTCTTTTATTGGATTAATATTTTTACTAACTATTGGCTGAAATAAACACATTTTCATTATATAATATGATCAGGTAGAAAACCATGCCGCTTACAATACTGTGCATTTCCAGCTACGAAAAGGGCCACGATTTTATGCGTGAAGCTAAACAGCAGGGCTGCCGCGTTTTGCTTCTTACTTCAAAAAGTCTTGAGGGCGCTGCCTGGCCCAAAGAAAGCATAGACGAAATATTTTACATTCCCGATAAGAATAAAGATTGGAATATTCGTGACGTAATTTACGGCGTAAGCTATATGGCTCGCACCGAAGAGATTGACCGCATAGTTGCCCTTGATGATTTTGATGTTGAAAAAGCCGCCGCATTAAGAGAACATCTGCGGATCGGTGGTATGGGCGATACAACTGCCAGATATTTCAGAGATAAACTTGCAATGCGTACACTTGCGCAGGAAATGGGAATTCCTGTTCCTGAATTTATTCATGTACTAAATCATAAGAAGATCAACGAGTTTGCCAAAAAAGTAAAGTTTCCGTATATGATAAAAGCAAGAATGCTTGCCGGTGCATACGGAATGAAAAAAGTTCACAATGAACAGGAGATGTGGGAAAGAATTAATTTTCTGGCTGATGAACAATCCTTCTTTTTAATGGAAAGATTCGTTGCGGGAAATATATATCATGTTGATTCCATTGTTTACGAACATGAAATTCAATATGCTGTTGCAAGCAAGTATGGAACACCGCCGTTTGAAGTTGCTCACGAAGGCAGAGTGTTCACCAGCAGAACTTTGGATCCTGATTCTGAAAATGCACAGAAAGTTCTTGCACTTAATGAAAGACTGCTTAAAGCACTAGGGTTAAAACGCGGCGTTTCACATACTGAATTTATTGAATCTTCCGAAGATGGTAATTTTTATTTTCTCGAAACATCGGCAAGGGTTGGCGGCGCAAATCTTCATTTGCTGGTTGAAGCCGCAACCGGTATAAGTCTGTGGCGGGAATGGGCAAAAATTGAAATTCTTAAAGGCGAGCATCCGTATTCTATTCCAAAACCAAAACCGGATTTTGCTGCTATTATTACTTCCTTATCAAAACAAGAGTGGCCGGATCTTTCATCTTATAATGATCCCGAGGTTTATTGGAAACTTAATAAAGAATACCATGCCGGCGTTATCGTATCTTCACCGGATGAGAGCAGAATTACAGAACTGGTCGATAAATACACGCAACGTTTTTATAACGACTTTTTTGCTACTGCAAAAATGGGTGAGCGCCCAAACGATTAAAATAGAATTAGAACATAATTAAATTTTTAAAACATAAGGAATTAGATATAATATGATCATAGTAACAGGCGGTGCCGGATTTATCGGAAGCGCAATTGTGTGGCGGCTTAATGAGCTTGATTCAGATGAAATTATCATTGTTGATGAGCTTGGTCAGGATGAGAAATGGAAAAATCTTGTCGGTTTGAAATTTGAAGACTTCGTTCACAAACATGAGTTCATTGAACAAATAATTAATAATAAAATTCTTTATAAAATTGATGCGATAATACATCTCGGGGCTAACTCTTCCACAACAGAAAAAGATGCTGACCATTTGATGACCAATAATTATAAATACACAGAAACCCTTGCAAGGTTCTGCCTGAAAAATGATGTTCGCTTCATCTATGCATCTTCTGCTGCTACTTATGGCAATGGGTCGATGGGATTCGATGACGATGAAGAAAGAATTCAAACACTGCGTCCGCTGAATATGTATGGTTATTCAAAACAATTGTTCGATTTATGGGCTAAACGGCACGGCGCTTTTAATAAAATAGTTGGACTTAAATATTTTAACGTTTATGGCCCTAATGAATACCACAAGGGTGAAATGCGTTCTGTTGTGCACAAAGCTTATGAACAGGTAAGAGACAACGGTAAGGTAAGATTATTTAAATCCCGCAAGCCGGAATATGAAGACGGTGAACAGATGCGCGACTTTGTTTATGTAAAAGATGCTGTTGATATGACTCTTTACTTTCTTGATAAGAAAGAAAAGACTGGACTTTTTAATATCGGCGCAGGCAAGGCAAGAACCTGGAATGATCTTGTAAAAGCTTTGTTTAATGCAATGGGTAAGCCGGTCAACATTGAGTACATTAATCTCCCCGATAAGCTCGCTGATAAATACCAGTATTTTACGGAAGCCCGCCTTGATAAGTTAAGAAGCGCTGGATATGAAAACACGCCCAATACGTTAGAAGATGGGGTAACCGATTACGTTAAAAACTATCTTTTAAAGGATTCTTATCTGGGGCACTGATTTTAGAGTTAGGGCAAGCTTAGGAGTTAACCTTCTTGCCCTGACTCTTAATCTTGCTCTTTCTCTCTAGTTGTAAGGTGTTTCCTCATCATCATCATCGAACAAATCGTCTTCATCAATTTCATCAATATCTAAATCGTCTAAAACATCGTCTTCCTCGGGTTCTTTATCAAACAAGTCATCATCGTCGTCTTCCTTTTTATAATAATCATCCTCAAAATCGTCATCATCCTCATAGTCCTCGTAATCCTCGTCATTTTTATTGCGGCGCTTGGCTGCAGATAGAGGTTCGTCATAAAAATGCTCGTTATATAATGATGAGTTTATGTTCACATTTTCATTAAGTTCATCGAAATCCACTTCGAACATATTCATTCTTCTTGTCTCCGGATTATGGTTCTGTTTTATCAGTAATTTTTGTTTGTCGGTTCAAAATCTCTTAAATCTCAAATTAAAAACCAAATATAAAATAATGGTTATATTTGATTAGAAAAAACTGTTCAAAAGTTAATTGAGCATTATAACTTTGTCAATGCTAATTTTAAAAATATCGGATAAATAATGAAGCTTGCAACTCTTTGTTATGTTATGGATAAAAAAAACAATTCCACTCTAATGATATATCGCAATAAAAAACAAAATGATTATCACGAAGGCAAGTGGAACGGACTTGGCGGAAAATTTGAACCCGGCGAATCACCTGAAGAATGTGCTGTAAGAGAAATAAAAGAAGAAAGTGGATTAAAAGTTAAATCTGTTGCTATGAAGGGTTTTATTACCTTTCCCTTGTTTGATGGTAAGGACGACTGGTATGTTTTTCTATTTACCGCAGATGAATTTGATGGAGAGTTAATCGATTCCCCAGAAGGAAAGCTTGAGTGGATCCCAAAGGAAAAACTTACTGAAATAAAACTTTGGGACGGCGATAAAATTTTTATTCCCTGGTTGTTTGAAGATAAATTCTTCAGCGCAAAGTTCAACTATAAAGACGGCCTGTTTACAGATTATGAGGTTTCTTTTTACTAAGCTATGCTAATACTTTTCGAAATTCTATTTCGGTGCAGTTTTGTAAATTTACTCCTGAATAAAAACTTTATTAAACCACTATGAAACAAACCGAATTACTCCGCAAAATATTGCATTACCTGAACCTGGAAAGTGAATTGGATGATTACGAGAAAATACATGAAACAATTCAGCGCGATGTTGTATTTAAAGGGACAAACCTCTGGATATTAATGTTTGCAATAATTGTTGCATCAGTTGGGTTGAATATGAATTCAACTGCCGTAATCATTGGCGCTATGTTAATCTCTCCGTTAATGGGACCAATTAATGGAATGGGTTACAGTATTGCCACTTATAATTTTCGTTTGTTCAAATTTTCAGTTAAGAATTTTACCTTTGCCGTAATTGCAAGCCTAACGGCATCAACCCTTTACTTTGCTCTTACACCAATATCTACTGCTCATTCAGAATTGCTTGCGAGAACGAGTCCCACAATATACGATGTGCTAATTGCATTGTTTGGCGGATTAGCAGGAATTATTGCTATAACCAGCCGTTTTAAAGGAAATGTGATACCGGGAGTTGCAATTGCAACCGCGCTTATGCCACCATTATGCACGGCAGGATACGGATTAGCCACCGGACAGTTTAATTTCTTTATGGGAGCGATGTATCTCTTTACTATTAATACTGTGTTCATTGCAATTTCTTCTGTTTTAATATCGCAAATCCTAAATTTTCCAATACGAACCATTGTTGATGACGACCAAAAGAAAAAAGTAAATCGTACCATCTCTTTTGTGATTGCAATTGTTTTGATCCCCAGTTTATTTTTTGGTTATAATCTCATAATGAATGAAAAGTTTAATGAGAACGCTGTGCGGTATATTAACAGCGTTAGCCTTTATGAGGGTAATTATCTGCTGAAACATGAGATATTTCCAAAGAGCAGAAATATAAAATTAGTTTACGGCGGTTCTGTATTTACGGAACAACAAAAAGAATATATCAGAAGACGTGCAAATGATTTTTCTTTGGAAGATGCTAAGATAGAATTTCAGCAGGGGTTTGCATTTGATCAGTTAACAACAAAACAAAGCGAGGTTGAAAACCTTAAGTTTGAAATTAATACGCTGAAACTTGCGCTTATGGAAAAAGAAAAGCAGGTAGACAGTTTAGCAAAAACCGGATTGCGGGGAAAAGAAATTCTTGACGAGGCAAAAGTTCTTTTTCCTCAGATTACCGGAAGCACTTACTCAGAAACATTTTCATTTGTCGATACACTTGATGTTCCGCAGAGGATTAAAATGATTGTTTTCGATACAATGGGCAGAAGGTTTCCTGATGCTGACAAAGCAAAAATATACGCCTGGCTTCAAAAACGACTTAATGTAGATACAGTTAAAGTGGTTTATACTAATTAACCGGCAAATGATTCAAATACTTGAATGCTTTATTACTTTTAACAGATTTTATTTTATGAATAAAGTTTATATAAACAAATACTCTATTGCGTTAAGATTATGAAAATTTTATCGATCCTATTCTTGTTACTTAATATTTTCTCTTTGTTAAATGCACAAACATTGGATTTGCCACCACGTCCGGCTGATGCATTAACCGGAAGTGAATTCGCTCAACTTGTGTGGGATTTTTCTTTAACGGACCGAGAAAATGAAATTTATGCTCAGATAATGAGCGGCAACATACCTGATTTCCAGCGAAATTTGGTCCCGATTAATTTTAATCAGACTTTAGGCAGTGTGAATTATCAGGTTATATACTATGTGCTGCCGGATTACGTTGCTGTGGGAAGTGATACAAATTATTTTCTTATTCCAATGACACCCATCCTTGCTCAAAAACTATGCAATAATTTACAATGCACTTTGCCCACACGAAAAATGGTAGATCAGATCTGGGGCAGTGCAACGGTAAAGCTAGCACCTGCCCCGATTTCACCTAGCCCGGCAATGACCACCGTTCCTGTGTTCTGGGAACACAACCAGATAGTGTGGCAGCAAAGACAGGCAGTAATACAATCACACCCATTGGGTGAGCTTGTTTCAGGAAATAAAAAAGATGTTGTTATTTCAAATCTGATCTATGGCAATCCGCCGCCGAACAGAGTTGTTATTTACGGCTGGCACTATCAAAACGGTACTCCAATTCAGCCTCTTTACAGCGGACATTCTGAAACATATGTTGATTACAGCCACGGTATCAGATTAGTGCAGGATAGCATTACAATTAATGGGCAGCCGGCAAGCATAAAATCTATATTACAGAATGACTCTTTATATGCTCTGTTTAGTGATGAAGGCAGAATTCCTCAACCATATTATCCGCTAACTACTTCTTCAATAAATCCGCCAAAAGCATGGTGTGTTCTTTCAAATGGTGAAAATAGCTTAAAGCTAAAAATTCATAACGATCCTGAGGTGACACATTACTTAGTACATTTAAGTACAAACGGAACAAATTTTCCTAATTCTATTTTACTGGATAAACAAAATCTTGTTATTACCGGCTTACATAGTGATTCTGTTTATTACATACGGCTTCAGGCTGTTGGTATCGATACAAGCAGCTTTTCAGAAGTGCTGGCAACTGTTCCGAATAACGCAGAAAAACAGGTTCTTATAGTAAACGGATTTGACCGCCCTTATGCCGGAAATACAAGGGACTTCATAAGAATGCATGCTTCAGCTGTTAAAAATTATGGATATGATTTTGAATCTTCTTCTAATGAAGCAGTTACATACGGGCTGATAAATTTAAATGAATATGATATTGTCAGCTGGATACTGGGAACAGAAAGCACCGTGGACGAAACTTTCAGCACAGGTGAACAGAATTACGTTAGTTCGTACTTACAAAACGGAGGCGCTCTTTTTGTCTCAGGTTCAGAGATCGCCTGGGATCTGGATAACAGAGGCTCTGCTTCAGATAAAAATTTTTTTTGGAATTACTTAAAAACTGAATACATAGCCGATGCACCTAACAATCAATCAAATACATATTACACCGCAGAAGGAATTGCCGGTTCTGTTTTTAACGGAATAACAAATATTAGTTTTGATAATGGCGCACACGGAACTTACAACGTAAGCTGGCCGGATGTAATAAATGGTAAAAATGGTGGAATTAATGTATTAAAATACAGCGGTGTTTCTTCCCAGAACACTGCGGGTGTTGTTTATAAAGGTTTATTTCCAGGTTCAACAACTAGCGGTGGATTGGTTTATTTCGGATTTCCGTTTGAAGCCATTTATCCGGAAAGCAAACGGTTTGACGTAATGAACAAAGTGCTGGGGCTTTTAAGTGATTTGACCGATATTTCTGATAATACAAATCATCCGCCTCAGGAATATATTTTATATCAAAACTATCCCAACCCATTTAACCCAAGCACCACGATTAGTTGGCAATCCCCCTTAGGCAGTCATCAAACATTAAAAGTTTATGATTTGCTGGGAAGGGAAGTTGCAACATTAGTTGATGAGTACAAAAATGCAGGAAAATATGATGTTGTTTTCGATGCCTCTGAATTAAGCTCCGGTGTATATTACTATCGGCTGCAGACAGAAAATTATACGGCAGCTAATAAAATGATTATAACAAAATAATATCAACCATATCTCGACGCACATCATTTTACATTCAGTTATTCTGAATGATGACCCGAAAATTAAATTTTTAAAAATTACCGGAGTAAAAGATGTCCATAAAAATTATTGTTCTCTTAAAAATAATTCTGATATTGTTTTTGGTTTACGGCTGTAACACCAAAACAGAAAATTACAGCAAGGACAATGACGAAACACAGCAACAAAATGAAACGGCAGTTAACGACACGACTCCGGGGGTTACCGGCATTGGTGGTATCTTTTTCCTTTCTGAAAACCCGAATGAAATAAAAAAGTGGTATGGTGATAATCTGAGATTAGAAATTGATGATTATGGTTCTGTATTCGAATTCAGAAATGCAAACAGACCCAATGAGATAAATTATCTCAGATGGAGTCCTTTCCCTAAACAGAGTGGATATTTGCTACCATCTCAAAAAGCATATATGATAAATTACAGGGTACAGAATATTGAAGGACTTGTATCCAGGTTAAAAGAAAATGGCGTTAAAATTCTTGATGATATTGTTTCCTATGAATATGGGAAGTTTGTTCACATTATGGATCCGGAAGGAAATAAGATAGAGCTATGGGAGCCTGTTGATAGTGTGCTAACTCACATGGGTGGTAAAACAACAAAGTAATCTCTATGTCGACAAAATGTCATTTTCAACAAAAGCAAAAAAGTATTTTCTAAATTTAAGAACCCCCAGCATACTTACCAATGGTATTGAGGTTATCAATCCATACAAGTTGCCGGATGTAAGGAAAGCTGTGGGGAATTTTTATAATAAGTTTTACAACGATGATAAAAAGCGTATTTATATGATTGGGATCAATCCGGGAAGGTTTGGCGGTGGTCTTACGGGTATTGCTTTTACCGATCCGGCGGCACTTAGAGAACATTGCGGCATTGAGAATAGCCTGGGTGAAAGAAAAGAACTTTCAAGCAAATTTATATATGAGATGATAGCCGCTTTTGGGGGTGTGGAAGAGTATTTTTCAAAAGTATTTATGACTGCACTATTTCCCCTGGCACTAACACATCGCGGTAGGAACTTTAATTATTACGATGATAAAAAACTATTTAACTCATTAAAGCCCGAAATAAAAAAATCTCTTGAAACTCAAATTCTTTTTGGTTCAAAAAAAGAAAAAGTTGTTATTTTAGGTAAAAAGAATGCGGAATATTTCCGATTAATTAATGATGAGCTGAAGTTTTTCGTAAAAATAATTGTTCTTAATCATCCTAGATTTATTATGCAATACCGGCAGCGGTCCATGAAAGATTATGTTAATAGTTATATCCGGGCTATTAATTAAATTCTAAATGGACTGTGGAAATATTTAATAATGATTTCCTGAAGTAATAATATTTTTATGTTTATTTTGTGATTTTCACAGAAAAAAATTATAAACCAATGACAGCTAAAACAAAAAAGAAGATTTCTAAAAAACCTGGCCGCAACAATAAATATTATCTTAAAAACAGGAGAGCAATTCTTGAACAATTAAAGGAAAAATATAAAAAAGATAAAAAATTCAGGGCTAAGGTAAAAAAGTATTACTCTGAAAAATACCATACTGATGAAGAGTATCATAAAAAAACTCTGGAGGCAGCTCGAAACAGATATCATACTGATCCGGAATACCGGCAAAAAACAATTGAGAGAACCAGAAAGCGACATGCAATGCTAAGACGGTCAGCAAAATCTAAAAAACGATGAATAAACTTATCCCCGGAATATTTAACTATTGCGACCGCTGGTGTGAAAAATGCGATTATAGAGACAGGTGCCGCTTGTATCAAACAGAAACCGAACGAAATATTCAGCACATTTTAAATGATGAAGATCCGAATGATCCCGAAATAGTTGCACGTGATATCAAAGAATCTCTTGAAGATACTCTGGCAATGCTCGAAGCACAAATGGAAATAGAGGGAGTTTCCAAAGAAGACCTTGAAGATTTTGAAGATGAAGATTCTAAATATTTTATTGATGATTTTGATGATGAACAAGGCGAGGTAACTGAGTCCGGACAAATTGTGAGGACTCCCCACCCGTTGTCTTTGCTTGCAGACGATTTCTTTAAAAATGTCATGGCTTACTTTGATAAGAAGAAACCCTCTTTTTACCAAAACTCAGAAGATGATGAGCCGGTTAATGATCCGATTTATGAAGAGTTGAAAATTTTAATGTGGTATTCCCCGCAAATTGCCGTTAAGACAAGAATGTGTGCCGGCAGCAAGGCTAAAATAGAAGACGTGAAAGATAAAGATGAAATAGAATTTGAAACTGAAATGATGAATGTAAACTCCCGGATTGCTTTTACCGGCTTAGAAAAGTGTTTAACCAGTCTTCAAAAAATTTATAATGTGGAGATTGATTTTCAGGATGATGTGCTTTCGCTGCTTGCTTTAATAAAAAAGATGAAGGTTGATTTCGCCGCAGAGTTTCCTGCGGTTCATACTTTTAAAAGACCGTATTTCGACTGACGGATGTAATGACGTAGTACTATTAAAATGGTTGAGTGAATGATTGGCTGGTTGGCTCAATCATTACTCTTTTGCTGGGCTTTACCCGCTGTTTTGCATTTTTACATACTCATCATACCTCAAATGACAGAATCCTGTTATAAATAAAATCAAAAGAAAAGGTTTTGCTTGTTGTTTTCTTCTCAAGGTACTCGGCAATCTTTTTTAGTCGCTGCGGTACAGAAAGAATTTTTTCCTGTGCTTTAGCGGCAGCTTCATCCAGCCCTGTCATTAATTCAATCTCCCAGAACTTAATTGCTTCCTCAACTATGTGTTTATAATCCCAGGGACTGTAAATTCCAACACGCCTTACAACATCTGCCATCTCCCGGAAGTTAGGCATTGAAATACCGGGCATATCAATAGCCGGCATTATGGCTGCTGCTGATTGAAGTGCTTTTGAGGGATCTATTTTTAATATTTCTTTAAATACATTCCTGTAAAAAGTATAATGCTTCGCTTCATCTGCAGCAACACTGTTCAGAATACCATTAAGCAATGGCTCATTCTCGCCGGCAAGGTTTCCGGTGTTCTTATGTGATATCTGTGTTGCCCTTTCTTGTAAAGTAGTATAAACAAAAACTTTATATGGGTCTTTATCCCAATCCGGATTAAAGCCGGATTCCTGGTAGTGATACTGCATCATTTCAATCTGTTTAAAGTCGAACAGTCTGCTATCCCGGGCATAATCTCTTAATACGCCGCCGTGCCTGTCTTCCTCTGCTGTCCACATATTATTCCATTTAGCCCAAAAACTTTCATCACCAAGATGCTTTGCAATTATTCTGTGAAAATGCGGAAGACCCTCCTCGGTTAAAAGATTAATTGCAACTGCAACCCTTACTGAATCCGGCAAACCGCGGACACGCTCTCTTAACTTTAAAGTATTATTTTCCTGGTCATCATTCATCTTTTCATCGGCGGGCAGAAAATCACTTGAGAACCACAATTTCCTTTTAGAAAGGTGAGCGTCTATCAAGTCTTTCACTTTATCTTCAAGATGGTTAAGAATTTCTGTTTTGGCTGATATTTCTGATTTACCATTTTCTCCCGGTGAAATTATAATATTCATTATTATCCTTATATTTTACTATTTATAACTCAAACAAAATTATTAAGTGGAAAGTTTTATGCTGCAAATGCTCAAAATAACGATGTTTATTTTTTAACATAAAGATTGCGGTCTTTTCATCAAAATAATTAAAGGTCAAATCAGCGCGCATAAATGTAATATTATTGTAAAAGTTGTGTGTTTGATTCATTTTTACTTAAAACTAATTCTAATTTTATCCTGCAGCAATGAACATTGGCAAAACACTTTACTTAACGGACAAAAAAGGGTTCCGTAAATGGTTAAAGCAAAACCATAAAACAGAAAAAGAAATCTGGCTGATCTTCTATAGAAAAGATTCCGGTAAACCCCGGCTTCCCTATGTTGATGCAGTTGAAGAAGCACTTTGTTTCGGTTGGATCGATAGTATAGTTAAGAAAATTGATGATGAGAAATTTGCCCAAAGATTTTCTCCACGGAAAAAGAATAGTGTTCTTTCTGGCCTCAACAAAGAGCGGATAAAAAGATTAATCAAACAAAAGAAAATGACTGCTGCCGGATTAAAAGCAATTAGTCATGCTTTTAATAATTCTCACTTAAATGAGGAGTTCAGCGTGCCTGCTGATATTCTGAAAGAACTTAAAGCCGGCAAATCAATATGGAAAAATTTTCAGGCATTTCCCGAATCCTACAAACGTATAAGAATCGGCTGGATATCTTCGGCGCGAAGCAGACCGGATATCTTTAAAACAAGATTAAATTACTTTTTAAAAATGACTGAAAAGAATAAAATGTACGGAATGGTTAAATGAATCCTTTCGTACTAAAAGGGTTGATTTTTCTTAATATTAGCTTTTTAGTTTTCTCATCTTAGTAAACGCTATTATTATAACGTTAAGATGTTTTAAGTAAAATTATAATAAGCTATTTTACATTAGTTATTCATATAATGAAAACAAAACTTTCGCCGGTTGTTGGATCAACAATAATTATTATAACTTTTTTGATTGCTTTTTACGGTAAAAGAATCGCGAATAATTATTTTGACTTCTCACTATCAAATCCTATACTTTATACTTTTTATTTTTATTCCTGGTGGTTGTTACCCACAATCTTTGCTATCAGCTGTCTCTATGGTTTCCGTAATGTAATAAAAGAAGCGGGGTTACAAAAAAATCCTGTATCGGGATTGGTTTTTGCTCTTGTTACTGTATCTCCGATGTTCATTAGTTCGGCAATTATCGGAAATATTAGTGGGGATCTAGATTTAGGTATTCTGATTCGCTCTTCGTTGATAGCTGGATTTATGGAAGAATACCTTTTCAGAGGTTTTTTATTCGGAATATTATTTAGAAAATTTCTATGGGGATTTATTCCTTCAGCTGTTTTGGGTGCTTTTTTCTTTGGGTTAGGACATATTTATCAGGGTAACCACTTTTTTGAAACTATGGGCATTTTCTTAATTACTTCAATGGGGGCTCTTTGGTTTGCCTGGTTATATATTGAGTGGAATGAAAATTTATGGGTGCCTGTATTTCTTCACGTTTTTATGAACTTATCCTGGGGATTATTTGATATAAGCAACAACGCTTTGGGAGATGTTTATGCAAATATTTTCAGGATTTTAACAATAACTCTGACAATTGTAATAACAGTTTTCTATAATAAAAATCGAGGGTTAAAAATTAAAAAGGGGCACTTAATCATACACTATAACAAAAACTAAATTCAATAATTATCCGAAGGGGTAGTTAATTTATCGCTTAAATCTTCCTGTAATTATTTTTCTTAGTTTACTCTTAACACAACTTTTCCGCCTGATAAAGTGGCAGGAAGAACCCGTCTTCCATCTATAATTAAGCTTTCGGCAGTAAGTTTAGAGTGGCGCTGTAGATAATATCAACTATAACATCAGCACCGTAATTGTTTGTGAACTTTAAGTCTTAATCTTTGAAGTTTTAAGATTTCTAATCAATTGTTAAATCTGCTCCAAGTTCTTTAATCTGAAATTTCCTTAACACGTCCTACTTCGCCGGTTTGAAGCCGGACTTTTATTCCATACGGATGCCTGGAAGTTTTTGTAAGAATGTCTTTCACATATCCCTCTGTTATGTTTCCCGATCTCTGATCTTCCTTTAAAACTATTTTTACAAATAAACCAGGCTTTATTTCACTGCGTTTTATTTTATTCATTACTCTGTTTTTTTCTTTTTAAAGCTGCTGGATTTTCTAACCCATCGCTTTTTATTTTCCTTTAGCAAACCGAATGACTTCTGTTTTTGGAAAGATCTGAAATTCTTTAAAGGAATTTCAACAATACTGTTTTCCGCCTCGTCCGATTTGTACGGATGATCATCAATAACGGTAATGGGCGTTTTTATCAGCTTGTTAATTTCCTTAAGATAATATCTCTCCTCTGTATCACAAAAGGAAAGTGCCGTTCCGCCGAGACCAGCTCTGCCGGTACGTCCGATACGGTGAATATAGGTTTCCGAAAAATCGGGCATATCGAAATTAAATACGTGAGAAAGTTTTTCAATATCTATTCCTCGTGCAGCAATATCTGTAGCAACAAGCACCCTTGTGCGCGTCGATTTAAAATTATTTAATGCCCGCTGCCTTGCCTGCTGCGATTTATTTCCATGAATAGCATCAGTATTGATCTTGGCATTATTTAAATAACGGGTAACTATATCTGCTCCCCTTTTCGTGCGTGTAAATACTAGTGCAGAAGGAATGTTTTCATTTTTCAGTAGATGAATAAGAAGTTTCTTTTTATCGGGTCTTGCAACAAAGTAAACCGCCTGCTTAATTACCTCAACTGTTGTTGATTGCGGTGTGATTTCTATTTTTACCGGATTGTTCAATATTGTGTTGGCAAGTTTTAGAATTTCTGTGGGCATTGTTGCGGAGAAAAAGAGAGACTGCCGTTTTGCCGGAATCAGCGCAATTATTTTTTTTACATCGTTAAGAAATCCCATATCAAGCATCCTGTCTGCTTCATCAAGTACAAGTATCTTTATATGCGAAAGATCAATAAACTTCTGGTTTATCAAGTCAAGCAGTCTGCCCGGAGTAGCAATGAGAATATCAACGCCCTGTTTCAATTTGGTTGTTTGGGCGAACTGAGAAACACCGCCATACACAACTGTGTTTTTCAACCCTGTGTGTCTTCCGTAGGCGCTAAAACTTTCGCTTACCTGCAGTGCAAGCTCTCTTGTAGGTGTAACAACCAGTGCGCTTATCTTTGTTCTTTCGCTGTTAGGGTGGAATTCTTTTGTTGTTTCACTCCCTTCATTTAGTATTTGTAAGATGGGAATTGCGAATGCGGCTGTTTTACCCGTGCCTGTTTGGGCACAACCAAGAAGGTCTTTTCTTTCCAATATCACTGGAATAGCCCGCTGTTGAATGGGTGTGGGTATTGTATAACCTTCACTTGTTAATGCCGCTTGTATCGGCTTAATTATTTTTAGATTGTTGAATGACATATTGCTTTCTGTATTTATCCAACCTAAAGCAAGGCCGGAACCTGATGATTTGCCGGTAAAATATTTAGTGTTTTTACACGACGTTTTTTTGAATATCGATTTATTATAAATTGCAATCAGAAGGGAAATTGAATGAGGGTTACGTTTGGTAAAGCCATATCCGAAGTATAGCTTCGGAGAATTTCCATAAAAATTACGCCCGCTAAACTACACTATTAAAACCATACATCAAAAGGGCTAAACCTTCCCTGTGATATAGAAAAACGCTTGTTTACAAGGTATATTCTGATTAATGGTCTGCTTTAAGATGATATCAATCCAAACTTTATTCTCTCATATCGGAAGAATCTATGCTTTATATTTGCTGATCATTAAATAGAATATAATTTAAAAACACTATGGCAAACTCTGTTGCCCCCGTTACTTTAACCGCATTAGAATTAGAAATTCACTTTGGTGAACAGATCATTCTTGATAAGGCCTCTCTAAGTGTTCACGAAGGTGACCGGATAGGGCTGGTAGGGAAAAATGGTGCCGGCAAATCTACATTTCTGAAAATTATTTGCGGCTTAATACCACCTGATGCTGGTGAGGTGGCAAAGAGAAAAAATCTTGTTACCGGATTTCTTTCACAGGAATTTACCCTTAATGAATCATCAAACGTATATAATAACATACTGGATGGTGCTGAGCTGGAAACAAACCTGATAAAAGAATATGAAATTACTCCCTTCGATGCGCCGAACAAACATCATCTTGAAGAAATGGTTTTACGGATGGATTCATGGAATCTTGAAAAAAGAATTAATATTCTCATCCGGTCTTTAAACACTCCCGATGGTACTAGAAAAATTTCAACCCTTTCCGGCGGAGAGAAACGACGAGTTGCACTTTGCCGTGCTTTAATTTCTAAACCAGACCTGTTGATACTCGATGAGCCGACAAACCATCTTGATACAAAATCAATTGAATGGCTGGAAGATTTTCTTGCAGATTACAAAGGCACCTGCATTTTTGTAACTCATGATCGTTATTTTCTTGATAGAATTGCAAACAGAATCGTTGAACTTTCGTCAGGTGTTTTTTATTCACACCAGGGAAATTATACAGAATATCTTATTAATAAAGCCGAACGGCAGGCAGTTAAAGAAGTTGAAGAACGTAAACGCCAAATGTTCTTGAAACGGGAGCTAGATTGGGTAAGACGGGGACCGAAGGCAAGAAGAACAAAGGCCAAAAGCAGGCTTGATAATTATTATGAGATAGCGTCGCAGCAAAACGATGATGTTGATATTAATGTTGATCTTATAATTCCACCCGCCGAACGATTGGGTAAAAAAGTTGTTGAATTAAAAAATGCCGGTATTAAACTTGGTAATAAAACACTTTTCGAAAACTTTAATTTTAATTTTGAGGCTGGTAAGAAAATCGGAGTGGTTGGCCCCAACGGTGTCGGCAAAACCACTCTACTTAAATTAATTCTGGGAGAACTGTCTCCCACAAAAGGAAAAATAGAATCGGGCGAGAGTACACAATTTAATTATGTTGACCAGGCGAGGCTCCTGCTGAATGATGAAGAAACTGTTATAAAAGCGATCGGCGAGGGAAGCGAAATTATTCGATTTGGCAAACACAAAATAAATGTCTGGACTTATTTGCGAAGATTTCTTTTTAATGACGATAGAATTAATACTCTTGTTGGAAGACTTTCGGGTGGAGAGAAAAGCAGACTGACACTTGCTAAAATTCTATGCCGGGGTGGAAATTTCCTGATGCTTGATGAACCCACAAACGATCTTGACCTACCAACTCTTAGAATTCTTGAAGAGGCTCTGATTTCATTTGAGGGGTGTGTAATGGTTGTTAGTCACGACAGGTATTTTCTGAATCGTGTCTGCAGCGGTATACTTGCATTAGAGGGCAACGGCGAAATTTATTACAGCGAGGGAGATTATGACTATTATGTAGAAAAAAGAATGCTGAGAGAAAAAGAGAACGAAGTTTTAACTACGAAGGTAAATAAGGAGTTACCCTTGGGTAAAGCGAGTACCAAGGCCAAGCCCAAAAAATTAAGTTATAAGGATTCTCTTGAACTGGATTCTATTCAGAAAAAAATAATTGAAGCTGAATCAGAAGTTGAAAGAATAGAGAAAATATTTACCTCACCAAACTTTTATGATAAATTTGCGGCACAAACTAATCAACTCAATTTTGAGCTTGAACAGGCAAAAGAAATAGTGAAAAAGCTTTACGACCGATGGGATGAGTTGGAAAAGAAGAAAGAGGAACTAGGCTGAGTTTGGCTTGGCTTGTTTCGTCAAAGCGGCAAATATTTTTTTTGGCTCAGAAAATACTAATCAATTTTAAGTATAATTTTTCCTGCGTTTTTATTTTCTTCCATTCGAATGTGTGCCTGTTCAACGTACTTCCAATCAAATACTTCATCAATAACTGGTTTAATTATTCCCTTTTTAATTTTATCATAAGCAAATTCTTTAAACTCTTTCGTTAGTTTTATCTGGTACTCAAGTGAACGTGAACGAAGTGTAGAGCCGACAATCTTTAATCGCTTTGTTAGAATCTGACGCATATCAAATTCATCAACTTTACCGCCTGATAAAGTGGCAAGAAGAACAAGTCTTCCGTCACGTGTTAAGCTATCAATATTATGTTTAAAGTATACGCCGCCGATAAAATCAATTATGGCATCAGCACCGTAATTGTTTGTGAACTTAAGAACTTCATCTTTAAAGTTTTGTGTTTTATAATCAATTGTTAAATCTGCACCAAGTTCTTTACAAATTTTATGTTTCTCTTTGGATGCAGTGATAATAATTTTAGCACCAATTTCCCTTGCAAGCTGAATAGCCGCTGTTCCAACTCCGCTTGCTCCGGCATGAATAAGTACAACCTCACCGGCTTTTAATTCACCAAGCCATTTAAGTGATTGAAATGCTGTTAAGAATGCCTCGGGAATTGCGGCAGCTTCCACAAACGGAATATTTCCAGGAATTTCCATCGCCATATTTTCGTGGATTACTGCATACTCTGCGTAACCACCGCCGGGAAGCAATCCAAAGACTCTGTCTCCAATTTTCCATTTGAATACCCTTGAACCGACCTCCTCAACAATGCCGGACATTTCCAATCCCAATATCGGGCTAACTCCAATGGGCGGAGGATACTTCCCTTCTCTTTGAAGTATATCTGCCCGATTTAATGCTGATGCTTTTACTTTAACAAGAATTTCATTTTCACCGCAGAAAGGTTTAGTATATTCTCCCAACCTTAGTTGTCCGGCACCGCCTGGTTTTTCTACTATTATGGCTTTTATCGTCTTCATTTTACATTGACTTTATTTACTTCGTTAAAGAACTGTTTAACTTTTTTTTCGTCAAGTTTACCATTAGTTCTTACTCCGCTGCAAATGTCCAACCCGAAAGGACAAACTTTTTCAATTGCATCGACTACGTTAACCGAATTCAATCCGCCAGCAAGAAACAAGGGGATATTAACTTTTTCTCTTATCTCTTTGCTCAAATCCCAGTTATGCTTTCTACCCGTGCCTCCCAGAACTTTAACATCTAGATTAGGGTTTCCTGAATCCAGCAATAAAGCATCCACAAAAGGTTCAACTGCCATGGCTTCGGCGACAGATCTTTTGTCGAGCACATGAATTACCTGAACAAGTTTAACCTCTGGAAAATTATGCCTCAACTTTTTCAGTTCTTCAAATTCTACAAAGTCAACAAGCTGAAGTGTGTTAACTTTTGTTTTCCGCTGCTGTATAAATATTTCTTCGGCGGATGTTTTGCTTGTTAAGAGAAATGTTGCTATCGGTGGCGGTACTTTTTTAACTATTTCGGTTATTAATTCCTCGTCTATAACTCCCGGACCACTCGGCATTTCGCTAACTAATCCAAGAGCAGAGGCTCCATATTTTATGGCCAGTTGTGCTTCTTTAACAGAAGATATGCAGCAGATTTTCACTCTTATATTAGATGATAGGCTCATGGTTTATTTTGACATTATGGTATGTGGAATATGGTATAATCAATAAGGTAAATATAATTTTAATAATTTCATCATACCCCTATACCCTTCTTCTACTCAAACAGGTATTTAATCAGCTTGTTACCGGACTTCATTTTAACAACCCTGCCAAGCGCAAACTTTCCCGGTCCTGTTAAAAACAATACCATAAAAATTAAAAGGAACAATAAAGCTTTCTCAATCTGCAGAAACGACTCCCCTGCGTGATGAATGAAAGCCGCAACGAACATTGTAATTATTAGGGGAATGAGCGAAGCTCTGGTTAATAATCCGAGTATAAGCAGAATTGAACAAAAGAATTCAGAGAAAACTGCTAATGCTAAGCTTGGCATCGTTCCTATTCCAAGAGGATCGGAAAAAGTTATTTCTCCGGATGAGAATAACCGGTTAAGTTTTGGCAGTCCGTGTGCAAATAGCATAAATGCACCGGAAGTAACTCTCAATAACAGTAGAGCAAAATCATTCATTTCTAGAATCTCCGTTTAATTGTTAGAAACATTATCTTATACAATTAAGTTCTGTTATAAAAGGTTCAACCGGGCTATCCAATTATATTCACAAAGTTCTTAATAGCTTGATTCACCTCTTCCGGATTTTCAATCGGTGTCATATGTCCGGCTTTATTTATTTCAACATATTCGGCATTATTAATCTTCTTCTGCATTTCTTTCATTACCGCAGGCGGAGTAAGTTTGTCCTCTTCACCGCAAATTAGAAGTGTTGGTATATTAATCTTTTCCAGGTTTGCTGTTGTATCTGTTCTGCCTAGCATAGCAAGCAGGCTGCCTTTTACTCCAACTGGATCAAACTTTGATGATGCTTCAATTATATCTTCAAGTTCTTCTTTTTTGTTTTGCTTAAAGTAATCGCCAAAACAATTTTTTATGAAATCTTTGGCAAAAGGAGCGAGTCCTTCATCATTAATTCTTTTAATACCGACTGCCCGTTTAAGTTTTCCCTCATTGTTATCTGCTTCCGCTTTTGTATCGCACAATATTGCAGCAGAAAATTTTTCCGGCATTCTTTCAAGCGCTCTTAATGAAATGTATCCGCCCATTGATAGACCGCATAAAATTGGTTTGTCCAGTTTCAATTCATTGATAATCGTCTCCAGATCATCAATAAAAGATTCCATTGTGAATTGTCCGTTTCCGGCAGGTGATTGACCCAACCCTCTTATATCATAAGCTATGCAGTAATAGTTTTTACTGAATTCCTCAATTTGCGTTTTCCACATTGTGTGATCGTATGGAAAGCCGTGCACAAATATTATTGACTTATTATTTTCATTTCCGGCCGCATATACAAATAGTTCGCTTATAATTCTTTTCATGATTAACACCTTTTTTTACTGAAGGGTAAATTAAAATTATAATCTGCAATATTTTCTTTATTTAAGATGAAATTTAATGCTTTATGCTTTATTATTCCCGGTGTAAAATAAATTAATTCTGAAATCGGTATTACATTTATCGATTTCATTTTTCAGCCATTAGATTTCTAAAACACAAAATATCACCAAAATGAAAATAGCTTTTGTATCAACCGAATGTGTTCCTTATGCAAAGACCGGCGGTTTGGCCGATGTAGCCGGAGCTCTTCCCAAAGCACTTGAAAAAATGGGATGTGAAGTAAAAATATTTCTGCCCAAGTATTCATCAATTGATGAATCAACTCACGGTTTACGTTATAATTGGGCTGTTGGCGAAATGCCGATACGTGTAAACGGAGTTGTACGCTCTGTCCATCTGGAGCAGTCAAAACTTCCGGGCTCTAACGTGGAAGTAAACTTTATTGATTGTCCGCACTATTTTCACCGCGGAAGAATTTATACAAACGATATAGATGAAGATGAGAGATTTATTCTTTTCAGCAAGGGTGTTATAGAAACTTTGCAGAGATTCGGCTGGGCGCCCGATGTAATTCAGTGCAACGACTGGCAGACAGGATTAATTCCTCTTTACATTAAAGATAATTATAACTGGGATCGTTTGTTCGATAATACTGCAACTCTTTTTACTATTCACAACATCGGTTACCAGGGAAGGTTTTCCAAATCAACTTTATTGGCTGCGGAGATTAGCGGTGATCTTTATTATCCCGATGGTCCTGTTGAGTTTGAAGATTCTGTTTCATTTATGAAAACCGGAATAGCTTTTTCTGACCTGATAAATACTGTAAGCAATAAGTACTCACACGAAATTCTTACAGAAGAATACGGAGCCGGCTTACATACCATATTACGTGCACGCAAAGAAGATGTCTACGGAATATTAAATGGGGTCGATTATACTGAGTGGCATCCGGGGGTGGACAGGCTTCTTCCTTTCAGTTATTCTAAAAAAGATCTGAGCGGAAAGACCAAAAACAAAAAATTTCTCTTAGAACATTTTAATATGCCGTTTGATGAAAACGTTCCGCTGATTGGAATGATTTCCAGGTTAGTGCAGCAAAAAGGATTCGATATTTTTGCCGGAGCACTTGAAGACTTATTAAATCTTAATGTTCAATTTTTAATCCTCGGAAGCGGAGAAGACAGGTATGAAAGTCTGTTCAGGATAGTCAGTCAGCGTTTTCCGCAGAAGGTTGGTGCATATATTGGTTTCAATAATGAGCTGTCGCATCTCATTGAAGCCGGAGCAGATATGTTCCTGATGCCTTCGCGTTATGAACCATGCGGATTGAATCAGATCTACAGCCTGAAGTACGGTACCGTACCGATTGTTAGAAAAACCGGCGGACTTGCCGACACGGTGAAAGATTGGGACGAAGAAAAGCATCATGGCTTTGATCACGGAAATGGTTTTTCGTTTTATGATTATACCAGCTATGCCCTTTACTCATCTGTTGAGCGTGCCGTAAATGTTTTTAAGCATAAAGATATCTGGAAAAAAATACAGTTAAACGGAATGAACCTGGATTTCAGCTGGGAAAAATCCGCCCAGAAGTATATGGAGCTTTATAAGATGGCTAAGGAGAAGAGGGAGTAGAAAAATCTACTTTTTGTATTACTTGCTTACACAAATAAAAAAATGGTATGTGTAATGTGAAAAGCACGAGTGCGGAACGGGTAGATTCAGATTGGATTTAATTATTAGTTTTTCCAACTAAAAATTAGATTACATATAATTCTAAACTAATTTGAACTTTAATAATTTCATACGATATACGCTCTTATATGAAACAGTCTGAAATAAAACAAAAACTAGAATCTAAATCGCGTGACGAATTAAATATCATTGCTAAAAAACTTGGGATAAAAAACCGACATAAATTGAGAAGTGTTGATTTAATTTCAAGTATTCTTGAAATAGATAATAAGAAAGTTTCAAAAATTCTTCATGTGACTTGGTGGGGGAAATATCATAATCATATATACGGTTTATTTTCAATTATAGGAACACTGTTGGCAATTTATTTTCTATTTTATAACGAGAACGATATTATTGAAAAACAATCTGAATCAGAATTAGCGCTTAAGTCAACTATTTCCCTAGAATCTAATCTTATTGAAACGTATTTATTTGACGATTCTTATAGCCTCAAAATAGTCCTTCAAAATGAATCCGAATACAATTGGCATAATGTCGATCTGAATATTTTTACTTTGTATTTCATAAATGAAGAACCTTGTTTGAGCCAAGACAAAGCTCCATTCGTCCATAAAATGACGAAAAATGTTTCATTCCTTGGCCGTGGGAAAAGCTTAGAAATGAATATTAGCTTTTTAGGTGATTACTATCAGTTTTCAGAGCTAAATAATATTATTGTAAATAATATTAAATTAAAGGACGGGTTCATCAATCCATTCCTCTTCTCAAGAACTTTTAATAGCGAAGAAACAATAATAAAATACGGTATAGAACCTAAAAAGTTTGAAAACAAATTATTCAGATTAGCTCTATTTGATTTGCTTAAACAATCAAGCTTCTTACCTATGGTTTTTCAACTTATGCGGAATGAAAAGAGTAAGTATGGTGGCTTTGTCGATTTTATACAAATAACAGGGGAATTAAGAAGTGCACAAAGAGATTATAAATTCCTCAAATTATTCCCGGTAATTAATATGTGGTACTCGAATGAAGAAAAAATTCAATATGCTCATAATTTTCTAATAATAAATTCAGCTTTGGGTATCCAATCTGACTATTTTGTCGAACAAGACAGTCTCATTCTTCAAAAACCTCAAACAACATTATTAAATTCAACTCCAAAAGAAGATCAGATTAGAAGACGATTAGAAAGCGAAAAGAAGATTGCTATCGAGTTTACTCAGGTGAATCTCGGATGGAGTAAAAACTTTGAAGATTATCACATAGATGGGATTGTACTCTCCTCCCCTTATGAAAAAAATTATAAATCTATAAAAACTGTTTTATTTAATACTCGAATAGATCATCCATGGTTTGTGCCTTTGCCTGATAATATAAAATTAAAACCATGTAATTAAATTCAGATATTTCTAAACCAAAAACACTTGGTTAAAGCACTTACCATACCTCCGAGGTTTCGAAAACCTCGTAGGTATTAAAACCGGCAATGGTTGGATAAACAGTGAACAATACTTCGGCAACGTTCCTGAGATTGTCTGGAATTTTTACATCGGCGAATACCAGCCCGCACAAAAATGGCAAAAGGATAGAAAAGGAAGAAGACTCCCAACAGCGAAATTGAAAACTATTAGAACATAAAACACATTATATAAAGAATTATCCGTTGTAGAGAATAAAGACAACCAAATGAAAAATAGTGATATTGGGCATTGTCAGAAAATAATTGTTGCACTCTCAGAAACTGATAGGATAATGAAAGAGATTGATACGATTGTTAAATGAACCCATCCTAATCCTTCTCTTATAAAGAGAAGGACTTATTGGTAACGATGTCTTATCATTTAACGTGCTGTCAGAAGAAACAAGGTTTGTTTTATATTGACAAAAAGGTCTCTCTCTTTACGCGAGAGATCTGACCGCCTGTCAGAAAGGATTAAAAAGAATTCGAAGGGTATTTAAATGATCTTGCCTGCAAAGTAAAACAAAATAAGATTAAAAACTCAACTAATAATTTCCGACATAAAATTTTAATGAAAAGTAATTTGCTCTTCTCCGAAAAACAAAGATTTAACCAGTGGTGGCTGTGGGCAATTTTAATAGGAATTAATTTGTTGTTCTTATATGTTGCCCTTTTTCAACCAAACATTTTTTTAACTCTTTCGTTTGTGTTTACTTTGATTTTAACAGTGCTCTTCTTAAGCTTTCGGCTTGATACTCAAATAACGGCGGAAAAAATTTACGTTAGATTTTATCCGCTTCAATTAAAATACAGAGAATATATGTGGAGCGAAATCTCGAAATGTACCATTCGACAATATAGTCCCATTGGAGAATATGGCGGCTGGGGGCTGCGCGGATTTGGTAAAAATAAAACAATCAACATATCTGGAAATCTGGGCTTGCAGCTTGATTTTATCAATAACAAAAAACTGCTGATTGGGACAAATAAAACCAAGGAATTGACTGAAGCTCTTGAAAAAATAGGAAAATTAAAATCATAGAAGTAAAATCAGAATCTATGAAAGCAATCATATACACAAAATACGGACCTCCAAATGTTCTACAGCTTAGAGAGGTTGAAAAACCCCAGCCAAAGGAAAATGAAGTTCTTATTAAGATTATCGCAACTGCTGTTAATTCGGGAGACTGGCGTTTGCGTAAAGCAGATCCCTTTATGGCCCGCTTCTTTACTGGATTATTTAAACCCAAGAAAAATATTCTCGGTGTTGTTCTCTCCGGTGTGATTGAAATAGCCGGCAGAAATATAACCCGCTTTAAAGAGGGTGATCATGTATTTGCATTATCAGATAGATTCTTAGGCGCCTATGCTGAATATATCTGCCTGCCGGAAGTTTTCTCAATAGCGTTAAAGCCCGCTAATGTTTCTTACGAAGAAGCTGCGGCAATTCCTTTTGGAGGACATACTGCGCTATACTTCTTAAGAAAAGCAAATATAAAAAGCGGACAATCTGTACTTGTTTATGGTGCTTCCGGTGCAGTTGGTACTGCCGCAGTTCAGATTGCAAAATATTATGGTGCAATAGTAGCCGGTGTTTGCAGCACGGCTAATGTTGAAATAGTAAAAGGTCTCGGTGCTGATAATGTGATTGATTATACAAAAACGAATGTTGCCGATATTAATGATACTTTTGGTATTGTTTTTGAAACTGTTAATAAAGTACCAATTTCTAATCTTATAAAACTGCTTAAGAATAACGGAACTCTAATTTTGGGTTCAGCTATGCTAAAGGAGATGTTTCAAGGTTCATTATTCTCTTTGTTAGGCAAAATAAAGGTGTTAATGGGTGAAGCAAAAGCAACGGCCGACGATATGAACTTTATGAAAGAACTTGTTGAGTCCGGCAGGCTTAAGCCGGTAATCGACAGAATATATCCTTTAGAAAAAATTGCTGAGGCGCACGCTTATGTTGAAAAAGGACATAAGAGAGGAAATGTAGTAATTAAAATAAATGAAAATTAGCTTTTTTAATTATTGTTGGATGAAATAATGGTCCGGTCAGAAAACTCATCCCAACCCTTCTCTTCATAAGAGAAGGGCTTGTTGGCAATGATGTCTTCCCATTTAAAATGCTGTCGGAAGTAATAATGTATTATTTTATATATTAACACCAAAACAATTTAACAATGCAGCAATAAAGCAATGAAAACAAAACAATGGTACGAAGCACTCTTTGAAAATTACGCGAAGACGTATGAAAAAGAATCGTTTACTCAGGGAACGATCGGTGAATGCGATTTTATAGAGCAGGAACTTAATTTTGATAAATCCTTAAGAATACTGGATGTCGGATGCGGAACGGGCAGACATTCAATTGAATTAACAGAAAGAGGTTACTCTGTAACCGGAGTCGATTTATCAGAATCACAGCTTGCTCTTGCACGTGAGAAAGCGGCAAAAAAAAATCTTACAATCAATTTTCAGAAACACGATGCAAGAGATTTACCTTTCAATAAAGAATTTAATGCGGCTATAATGCTTTGCGAAGGCGGCTTTCCGTTAATGGAAACTGATGAAATGAATTTTGAGATATTGAAGGGCGTAACAAAATCCCTCAAAGACAAATCAAAGTTTATTTTTACTACTTTAAACGGACTCTTTCCACTTTATCACTCAGTGGAAAAATTTTGTGCCGCCACCTCCATTGGCGATAATGCAACCTATCGCAGCAACACATTTGATTTTATGACATTCCGCGATCATAACATAACAGAAATCGTTGATGATTCAGGAAATAAAAAAACCCTGGAGTGTAATGAAAGATATTATGTTCCTTCAGAAATAACCTGGCTTCTTAAATCACTTGGCTATAAAAAAATTGATATATTCGGTGCAAAGCTTGGAGCCTTTTCCCGGAATGATAAGCTAACAACCGAAGATTTTGAAATGCTTGTTATTGCTGAGAAATAATAGTTTTTGGCGTGTAGTCAGACTAAATAACATTTAAGTAATTCATTCAAAAGTTGAGATCCTTATGAAATTTATTCTAACAATACTTTTATTGCTGTTTGTCTCTTATTCATCCCTTGCTCAAACCCCCAATCCCGATTACGATTCCACACTTGCACAAAAGTTGGGTGCTGATGATTACGGGATGAAAAGTTATGTCCTGGCAATTCTGAAAACCGGCAGCAATACAACAACAGACAAAGCCTTTATAGATAGCTGTTTTCGAGGACATATGAACAACATCAGCCGCCTTGTTGATGAAGGAAAACTTATCGTGGCAGGACCGCTTGGAAAGAATGAAAACACTTATCGCGGTATTTTTATTTTCGATGTGCCTACAATAGAAGAGGCCGGGGCACTTGTTCAATCTGACCCGGCTGTAAACTCAAAGCTTCTTGAAGCAGAACTATACAGTTGGTATGGTTCTGCGGCACTGTCCGAATATCTTGATGCGGCATTAAAAATTGGCAAATATAAAATTAATTAATATAAAGAGGCAGGTATGAAAAACATTAAAATCGAAATCAAGTGGGCTATTATCTTCGTAGCGATGATGCTGCTGTGGATGGTGCTGGAAATGCTTTCTGGCTTTCACGATGAACATATTGACAAGCACGCCATCGTTACAAACTTCGTAGCCATTCCGGCAATTGCCGTTTATGTTTTCGCTCTATTGGATAAACGTAAGAACTTTTACAATGGCAGTATGTCCTATAAGCAGGGATTTATTTCCGGCTTAATTATTACCCTGATAGTTACTGTTATAAGCCCTTTAACACAATACATTACATCAACTATTATTACGCCTGACTATTTCAAGAACATCGTTGAGTATTCCGTAAAAGAAAATAAAATGACCAGAGAAGATGCGGTAAGTTATTTTAACCTGTCAAGTTATATGATTCAGACTATAATTTTTACTCCTGTTATGGGAATTATAACTACAGCTATTGTGGCAATCTTTACCCGAAGTAAAAAATAGTTCCTTGTTCATGCAAAAAACTGTTTTTCATATACCAAAAATGGATTGTCCCTCTGAAGAGAATCTGATTAAACTGAAGCTGAACGATTTTTCCGACATTATAAATCTTGATTTTGATATTCCAAACCGAAAGCTGACAATATTTCATTATGGAAATTTTCAAAAATTAAAAAAAGCACTTGATGGTCTGAATCTTGGTAGTAAAATACTTTCTAACGAAGAATCAGATCAAACAGTTTTTTCAGAACAGTCAAATCAACGAAAAGTACTCTGGATAGTTTTGGTAATAAACTTTTCGTTTTTCTTAATTGAAATGATCACCGGGATTGTTTCAAGGTCTATGGGTCTTGTTGCCGACAGTCTTGATATGCTCGCAGATGCATTTGTTTATGGAATAAGTCTCTATGCTGTCGGCGGAACTCTTCAAAGGAAAAAGAGCATTGCAAAAATTGCTGGATATTTTCAAATAACGCTTGCTGTAATAGGTTTTGTTGAGGTTGTCCGGAGGTTTATTGGAGCTGAAGCAATGCCGGATTTCAGAACGATGATAATTGTTTCTGTGTTTGCCCTGGCTGCAAATGCTACATGTCTTTACCTGTTGATGAAATCGAAAAGCAAAGATGCACATATGCGTGCAAGTATGATTTTTACTTCAAATGATGTTATTATAAATATTGGCGTTATTCTTGCCGGAGTTCTTGTGCTTTGGTTTAATTCAAGCTTGCCCGATCTTATTGTCGGCTCAGCTGTTTTTATTCTGGTTATGTTCGGTGCAGCACGAATTTTAAAACTCGCAAAATAAACGCGATGAGCTTGCCTCTGTCTTTTAATTCCTTTTATATTGTCTGTAGTTATCTGAAATAAAAATATTATAAACTTTTGTTGGATATAAATATGTCTATATCAAAAAAAACATTGTTTGTTTCGCAGGTTGTTTTACTCGTTGTTCTTTTTTTGTTTCTGAGTTCTTGCGATTCGGGTGGCGATAACCGCGGCGCTTATACTGATCCTGTTGAAAATAAATCTGAATCTTTTAGTGCAGAAGATAATGTTTCTTCAAGTGTTGACCGCAAGATCATTAAAGATGGTAATATCCGGTTTGAAACTTCAAGCGTAAAAGAAACTCAATCTTTTATTAAACAAACAGTGAATGAGCTTGGCGGATATATAGGTGACGAAAAAGTTTTTGATTATAAAGAAAGAATCGAACACAACATAACTGTTCGTATCCCGGAAAATAAATTTGATTTTCTGGTTGAAAAGATTTCTGAGACTGCAGAAAAAATCGACAGTAAAACCATTAATTCAAAAGAGGTAACCGAAGAGTTTATTGATGTTGAGGCAAGAGTAAAAACAAAAAAGGAGCTTGAGGCTCGATACAAAGAAATATTGACACAGGCGAACCGCGTCGATGAAATTCTCAATATTGAAAGAGAGATTGGAAAACTTCGTTCAGAAATAGAATCACTCGAGGGCAGGTTAAACTATCTTAAAAATCGGGTGGCATTAAGCAGTCTTACCATTACTTATTATGAAAAAACAACTTCTCCATTCGGATTCTTTTCAAAGTTTTTCCAGGCACTTAAAAACGGCTGGAATTATCTTTTATGGTTTATAATCATACTGACGAGTTTATGGCCTTTTATCTTGATTGTTGTGCTTGTTTTGGTTGTGGTCAATACTATCAATAAAAAGAAAAAGAAAAAACAGATAATTGGTTGATGATTTAGTTAATATTTGATTTTAATAAAGATGGATTTTCGTTTTACAAGCAGCAATAAGATATTATAGTATGTTCTTCTTGAAAACCTACAAGAAAATAAGAATACAATGAATGAGAAAATAGTTGAATCAAAAATAGAATCCTCGTTTCGAAGACAGGTTCAAAAAGATAAAAAAGTTAAGGCGGCGTTCCTATTTGTTAACTCCGATAAGTTAAACATCAACATTAAGGTGGCAGAGGGAAATACCGGCAATATAAAGGCGCACATAAACCAACCGGTTCATCTGGCAAGTGTAGGTAAATTATTTACGGCAACTATTATCAGTATTCTTTTTGAAAAAGGAAAGTTGGATTTTGATGACTGTGTCCGCAATTATCTGGATGCTGATTTAATGAATGGTTTACACGTTTATAAAGGAAATGATTATTCGGACCAAATTACCATAAGGCATTTACTAATGCAGACCTCCGGATTAAATGATGTGTTTTATCATTTATGGAAAAAAATGACAAAAGATCCGATGTTCAAAACTACTCCCAGAGAAGCACTCATATGGGGCAAGAAAAACTTAAAGCCTGTTGCTGTACCGGAAAAGAGACATTTTTATACAGATACCAACTACTATCTTCTTGGTTTGATTATAGAAAATATTTCTGGTAAAAAATTTCACGAAGTAATGCATGAGTTAATCTTTGAACCCCTGGGAATGAAGTATGCTTATATGCATGGTGTTTCAAAACCTAAAATTGAATCTGGTTATCCTCTTGCGCCGCTGTTTATAAAGGGTGTTGACGTTAATTCTATCAATGGTGTTCACCAGATAGATTATGCGGGGGGAAGTGTTATTGCCGCCCTTGATGACCATTTGTTATTTATGAAGTCTCTGTTAAATAGTAAAATTATAAAAAGGGAAACTCTGAATAGAATGATAGAAGACGATGTTAATATGGGGTTTCCAACGGTTGGGTTCAAATATGGATATTCGGTCTGGAAAATGAAGACCATTCCCTTAATCATGCCAGAAAAGTTTAACTGCTGGGGGTGCGTTGGCGTAACAGGCGCTTTCATGTTTTATCATCCATTAACAGAATCATACATCATCGGAACATTTAATGACTTTTCTTATAGAGGAAAGGCATTAGAATTTATGGCAAGAAAAGTGATTAAGGAGCTTTTGAGTTATCAAATAAATACTACGGACTAGTGTTGTAAAAAGCTGGGCTGGGGTTTTTGAGAATTAATCCTTTAACTATTCCAATAAAAAAATAGAGCTAATAATAATAGCCAATAGAAAAATAAAATTGTACATCCCCCCAGCTGATAGGGTTTTTCGGAAGGTCTTCGGTAAAAAGGAAACTTCTTCCGAATGCAAAATCTGCCGGACCAATTGGTGTGTCTAGCGATATTCCAAAACCAATACCATGTTTAAGATTCTTAAATTTAATCTGTTCCTGAATTTCCCACACGTTTCCAAGATCATACCTTGCCTGCACATACGTGTCGAAGAAAATAGAAAAAGGAAGTTTATATCGATACATTAAGGATGTTAGAAAAAGTTGTCTCCCGCGATATTCGTCTTCGCGCATCCCCCAAAAAGAGTCTAATCCCCCTAAAGAATACTGTTGCGTAAGTGGAAGTGTTTTGTCTGCAAAACCCATATTTATCCGGGTCGATAAAACGCTAACGGAAGACAGTCTTAAAAAATTTCGGTAATCAAAACCGACATTTGTAAAACCAATATCACCGCCCAAAAATGTTTGTGCCGTTTCATAAAAACCATTAAAGAAAATTCCGTTTTCGGGATATGGATATTTATCCTGTGTGTCTATTGTTGCATTTACTTTTAAGCTGACCAACGTGTTTTTTTGCGGAAGAATTGGAGATTCTAAAATACTTTTTGCACGGTTTATCTGATACTTTCCTTCAAAAATAAGATTACCAAATCTTTCAACCTGTGTACCGATTCCGAATGAAGCTCCTAAAAATATTTGCCTGTATTCTCCTGACTTTTCTCTTGATAATCTTGATTTAGAGGTCTGGGGTTTGTCTCTATAAGCAGATATATCTTCAAAATTATAAAAAGCATTCAGTTTGTAAGTGAAATATGAATCAAAAATTCTGTTTGACCTGTGTTCTAATTGTACACCCCTGTCTTTCGCGCTAGTTAGAAAGATCAGCCCCAGTTCAGTGCCGCTACCAAAAAGGTTTTCTTCACGAACATCAACAGAAAGGCGGGCCCGTCTTTCGTTATCAACATTAAAGCCCAGTCGTAAAAGCTGCGACTGCCTTTCAATAACTTTTATAACAAGTATGTTTTTCCCGTTTTCTTTTCTTATGAAAACTTCGCTGTCTTCAAAAAGTTTTGTGCCGCGTAAATTTATAAGACCTTTTGAAATCCTGTCAATATTGAAAAAGTCTCCTTCATTTACTTCAAATTCTCTTGTAATCACGTTCTTGTTTGTGCTGGTGTTCCCTTCCGTAACTATCGAAGAAATAATTCCCTCATCAATATAGATTTTTAATAATCCATCTTCTCCGTTAAAATTAATTTCCGATACGTTGGCAAGTGAATACCCTATGTGCCTGTATTCTTTCAGCAGATCCGTTAGTGCTTTTAGAAGTTTTGGTACACTGTAATGCTTGCCGTAAATTGATAAAAATATTTCTCCTGTTCGATCCGAATTTATCGCAGAGGAGCCAAGAAGATCTATTCTTTTAATAACAGGATTAACTTCTTTAATAATTTTAATTTCTGATATGTCATCATACTGCGTAACTGTTACGCTTAGATCAGAATATTCTCCCGAATCAAGTAGCTCATTAATTGCTAACAAGAGATGTTTGTTTGAAACCGGTTTTTCAGATACATATTTATTAAAAATTTCTTTTTCTGATAAAGAAAGTTCTCCGGTTAAATATGGGTTTTCAAAGAATACTTCGTCTTCCGTAATGCTTGATTTATAAAGGGAATCGTATTTTTCTTTGATGGTTTGGACATAACTAAGTGCAGCGTTGTATCCGGCAAGAATGATGTTTTCAATATCGTTAAAGTTTCCCGCCGGTTTGTCGTTTAAATCGGGTGTAATTACTATCTCTGCCGAATCAATTTGCTGGCTATTTAAATGCTTAATTGGTATGCTTACAATTTGATCCGCAATTACCCAGGGAGTGGAAAGTCTTTCCTCACTATGTAGCGGACTTGTTGTGTTAACCGCTATAATAAAATCTGCTCCTTCTTTTCTTGCTGTGTTTACAGGGATGTTTTCTGCAAGGCCGCCATCAACAAGCATTAAAGAATCCATTTGAACTGGTGGAAGAAAAAAAGTTACGCTTGAGCTGGCTCGCAGTGCCTTGCTCAGGGTACCGCTATTTAAAATAACAGGATCTCCGGTTACAAGATTTGTGCAAACCGCCCGGAATCTTTTCTCTAATAAATCGAAGTTCTTGTTTGGATGAATTGGTGCATTAAAAGTAATGATATTTAGATAGTTTGATAGTTTCTGTCCGTCATTAAAAGCTGTTGGCAGAACCGGATTAAGCCCATCCAACCTTAGTGTCAGCACTGCTTTATCTTCTGAAATTTTCTGATCAATGAACAAATCTTTTCTGTTTGATTGTCTCGATATTGCAAGAAGTTCGTCCCAGTTAGTAGAGGTTGCAATTTCATTAAGCGCTTTAATATCGTAACCTGAGGCATATAATCCTCCCACAATGCTGCCCATGCTGGTACCAACAACCAGTTCCGGAATTATACTGTGCTCCTCCAGTGCTTTTAGAACACCTATTTGTGATAAACCGCGCGCACCGCCGCCGCTTAGAGCAATGCCAACAACTGGTTTTTGTTTGGGTATTAACTTTTTTAATCCGAAAGGAAGATCAACCTCTATTAATTCTGATTTTATCTCAATTATGTTTTGAGATAAAGTATTCGATAAAAATATTGTGAGTGAGAAAACTATTATGTAGGTGATTTTTCTCATAAACAAATGTCGGTGGTCTGAAAAATTTCCAAACTCACAAATAAAATTATTTTTTCTTTTTTTGCTGCTGTTTTGACTGCTGTTCTGCCTGTTCCATTAGTCGCTGCATAAAACCTGTTTTCTTTTTCGGGTTAGCAACCGGTACTAATTCCACATCACCTGTCTGATGATTGATATAATACTGCTGAATAATTGAAAAAAGATTAAACATAAAATAATACAGATTCAATCCGGAAGGGAAGGTCATAAAAAGTATTGTAAGCATAACGGGCATAATATATACCAAAGCTGCCTGTTTGGGGTCTTTCATTGTCATTTTTTGCTGGACGAATGTAGTTAAGCCCATTAAAATTGCCAATCCACTTATTTGCTGAATGCCGAATAATGGCATCTTAAATCCAAGATCATAAATAACATCGGGGCGTGAAAGGTCCTGAATCCACCAAAAGAAAGGCTGCTGTCTTAAATCTATTGCTGCCTGAAACAACCCCCACAGCGCTATAAATATCGGCATTTGAAGAAGGATTGGAAGGCAGCCGCCAGCAGGGTTAACACCGTAAGTTGAATATAGTTTCATCGTTTCTTTATTCATCTTCTGTGCGTCGTCTTTATACTTCTCTTTTATCTCAGCAATCTTCGGTTGAAGTGCCTGCATTTTTTTCATGGAACGGTAACTGGATTTTGTAAGCGGGTATACTACTATTTTTATAATAAGTGAGAATACAATAATTACAATTCCGTAATTCGGAATAAAAGCATGAAGAAATTTGAACAGCGGTAATAAAATATACTCGGCTATCGGCCGAACTATAAACTTCAATCCAAAAAAGCCGCCGAAATTTATTATGGATCTCAAAGATTTATCAATTTCGGAGAGTATATCGTAATCAATTGGCCCAATAAATATTGTAAAAGAATGTGTTTCGTCCTGTGTGTTTTTAAATGGAATAATCAATCTTGCGTTATAAAATTCTCTTACTCCTTCGTTTGGATAAACCTCTCTGGTTCCCTCAACATATGCACCCTCAATACTATTTTTGCTTTCCGGCTTTATAATAGCTGCAAAATATTTGTTTCTAGCAGCAATCCAGTCCACTCGTCCGCGGAATTCTTTTACTACTTTTTCTCCGGGTGAAGAAGCATCAATGTCAACGGCTTCATCTCCATAGTATACAATTGCATCGCTGAAGGTTGATTCATCTACTGAGTTTTCTTCAACAAATCTAATTCCATTATTCCACACCAGGTCAAAACTGTTATTGCTTATAAGATTGTTAAAGCCCCTAAATCTGATATCGCTTTTAATTATATATTTATCTCCATAAAAAATATAAGACTTGGTTAAAGAACGGGCATTATCGATATTGTATGTAAAATCTATTCTTACTGAGTCCGTTCCTGAAAGAAGATGCCTATATTTTTTTTGTTCATAATTAAAAGAAAGCTTGCCTGTATTAACCGCCTTACCCTCTGATGACACAAAAGCAACATCATAACTTCCGCCAAGTGAATAATGAATAAGCTGAACAAGATGCTTTGTTTGTGCTTCGCCATTGCCTTCACCGGCAGAATACCAGTTATTGAAATTCTTTAGAAATACTTTATTAAAGTTTCCTCCTGTGGTAGAAAATTCAAAAACGGCCACATCATTTTCTATTCTTACCATCTCTTCTGGTTTATCTTTAACGGCAAACAATGATTGATCCGTCTCCTGGAAAATACTTTCATCCTGTTCCGTTGAGGCACTATCATCATTTAACTTTTCTTCCTGTTCTTTTGCAATATCGGTGGTATCCTGTGTTTGCTGCTGAGGAGGAGTTTGTGACGGGTCTGGAGCTGATATATAAAGCCAGATTAATAGTATTGCGCCAATAAGTATAAATGCTAATGTGGTCTGTTTATCCATTACAATGCCTTAAAAAGTTGCTGCCTTAAGAAAAGTATTATCTCCGGAGCGAGGGGTTTATTTTTATATCCGAGTGTGGCGGATGGGTTATATCTCATTCTTTATTCTATGTATAATATCAAGTACCGGAGATAATATCTCCTGAAAACTTATTTTTTTATTTTTTTTTTCATTCAGAAAATTTGGAGAAAAAACTATTCTAAGCAAAAGGTTTTCTTTCTTACATTTTGCACTAATTGATCCTTTATTCAGCCTGTAAGATTCTTTGATCATTCTTTTTACCCTGTTTCTCCAAACAGCATTTCCGGCTTTACTTGATACAGCAGCTGCTATTTTTACCCCCGGATTATTTAACTCCGTATCGCGTATATAAACAGCTTTTAATTTTTTATCTGCAGAAAGAACCGTTTTGCCGGAACTAAAAATACGATCAAAAGATTTTTTACCTTTTATTCTTTCGTCTGAAGAAAGAGAATGTTTTTTCAATTCAAAATTTATTCGTCGCTAACTGTTAATTTTTTTCTTCCCTTAGCTCGTCTGCTTGCCAGCACTCTTCTTCCGTTTTTGGTTTTCATTCGTTCACGGAAACCATGTTTGTTTTTTCTTTTTCTGTTACTTGGTTGATATGTTCTTTTCATTTTTTACTCCTAATTATCTTATAAAGTCTGCAAATATATTGGTTGACTTAAATATTTACAACATTAAAGGACATCTATTTCATTAAAATATATACACTAAAGAAATTTCCGGCAATAATAATATCGAATTAATTTGCGGAGTAGAACATATATTTCTATTTTTTGACCTCAACAAGCTCGCAAAAAGTATGTGGGTAATTTGTGGATAACCCTTTTTTGTGAAAACGTTTCACAGAAATCGGGATTTAAGTTCCGGTGTAATATACATATAAAAATGTGTATCAGCATGAAAGGACACCCCTTAACTTTTTGTTTTATAATGAGTTATTGCTCTTTTTGTGATGTTGATAACTTGTTGGTAAAATTTTATGCTTAATATATTTTGTTTTAATTTCCATAAAAACCATTAAACTATTTCGCAAAAACATTGTGGATAACTTAAAAACTACTGAAGCAACTATTGATAAGAATTCTTCCGGTTTAACTCCATCACACGTTTGGAAAAACTGCCTTACTAAAATCAAAGAAAATGTCACCTTAATGACCTACAACACATGGTTTTTGCCGATCAGGCCGGTTGACATAAAAGATTCTACACTTAAGGTACAATTACCCAGTCAGTTTTTTTGGGAATGGATTGACGAACATTACAGTTCTTTAATTCATAAAGTACTGGGGGAGATAATTGGGCCAGGGGCAAAACTTGCTTATGTAATTAGTGATGATGCAGCAAGTATTGATGAAAGTTTTTCTGCTGACAGTGAAAAATCCAGGGCAGTTTCAAGGGTAATAAAAGTAGAACAAAAAAAAGCGAATGGTTTTGATTCACATCTTAATCCAAGATACAGATTCGATAATTTTATTAAAGGTGAGGGTAACGAACTTGCAAGGGCGGCAGCTGGTGCAATAAGCGATAATCCCGGCGGAACATCTTTTAATCCTTTTTTTGTTTATGGCGGTGTTGGACTTGGCAAAACTCATCTTATACAGGCAATAGGCAATAGTATTCTTGAAAATTTTGCCGATAAAAAGGTTATTTACCTTTCTTCCGACAGCTTTACTGTAGAATTCGTGGAATCTATTCAGTCCAATAAAATAAATGAGTTCTCAAGTTTTTACAGAAGCATGGATGTTCTAATAATTGATGATATCCAGTTTCTTATTGGCAAAGAAAAAACACAGGATCTGTTTTTTCATATTTTTAATACTCTTCATCAATCCCGCAAACAAATTATTCTTTCATCTGATAAAGCACCTAAAGATCTTAAGGGTCTGGATGAAAGACTTATCTCTCGTTTCCAATGGGGCCTTCAGGCAGATATTCAGCCCCCGGCTTTTGAAACACGAATAGCTATACTAAAAAAGAAAACCGAAGATTATGGTATGACAATTTCTCCGGAAATCATAGAATACATTGCTTACCATATTACATCAAATATACGTGAACTTGAAGGCTGCTTGATAAAACTTTTAGCAAATGCTTCACTCAATTCTAAAGAAATAACTCTTGACCTGGCAAAAAAAATAGTTCGTGAAGTTGCAACAGAAAGAAAAAGCAATCTAACAGTATCTATTGATGATATTACAAAGGTTGTTTGCGGACATTTAAGTGTTCCTGAAAACAAAGTAAGGGAAAAGACCAGAAAGAAAGAGGTAGTTCTTGCTCGTCAAATCTGCATGTATTTATCAAGCAAATTGACAAAATCCTCACTAAAAACTATTGGACTTCACTTTGGTGGCAGAGATCATTCAACTGTTATACATGCGTGTTCCACAATTGAACAGGCTCTTTCCAGTGATATAATAGTTCAGGAACTGGTAGGAAACCTTAAAAGTAAGATAGAATTAAGTTCCTCTTAGGAAAAAATAACCGGTTTTCTGTACATAACTTGTTTATAAGCAATACTCGCTTTGTTAATATATTGTTGATTTTTAATTAGTTATTAGCCCTTTTCAGTATAACTCTTATTTTTACCCAAGTTATACACATTTTCGGTATGATTATTGTTTTATTTTTGCTAACTAAATCAAGTATTTATGGGTTATTAACAAATTAACACACTTATAATTCTTATAAATATTTATTTAAACATTTAATATTAATTAAGTGTTTGTTAGTAATAACTGTTTGACTATTAAAGCAGAATAATCTAATTTCACAAATGATAAAATAATTTAACATTGTATGAGGAATAAAATGAACAAAAAGCTGAATTTTTTAATAGCATTTTTAGCCTTAATTTCTCTCAGCTTCATCAGCTGTTCCGATGCTCTTGATCTAAATGAATTTAAAATAGAAAACCGTTCCGGAGGCGAGATAAAGATTAACTTCAGAGCAACTGAGTATACTATTGCTAATGGACAGACAATGGTTATTGATGATATACCGCAGGGCACTCATCCATATAATACTATTTTCCAGGCTCCGGCTAATGCCACCATACAAACAGAAGGTCCGGTATCAGGTGATGTAAAATTCATTAACGGTACAAAAGCATTATTAATTTTTGTTTCTAATTTTGATGGTGAAACTTTTACCATTTTTGCCTCTCTGAGCATTACAGACAGAGCTGATTATAATGGTTTAACAGATCCTCTCGAAAACCCATAAGATTATCTAATAATTTCTTCAGTGAGTTAGAGTTTTTTTATGAGCTCTAACTCACTTCTCCTGCCAAAATTTTATTTCAATACAAATTGAGATTCCTCTCTATTTTTAGTATTTTACTGCGTTTCAAAAGGAGAAATTTTCACTATGGAATTCAAGATCAACAGCAAGGTCTTAGAAAAACTTTTATCTAAAATTATCCCGGCAGTTCCAACAAGAACTCCAATGCCTATCCTGGAAAACTTTTTATTCGATATTAAAAACGGCTCTCTTACAGTCTGTGCAACAGATCTTGAAATTGCTCTCAGATCTTCACTTAATGTTGCTGCTGATGAAAACATTAAGATGGTTATTCCGGCAAGACTACTATATGATATAATACGTTCCCTGGACGATACTCAGATTACATTTGAAACAGAACCTAATTCTAAAATAAAGTTAACCACCGATAATGGCGTTTATAATCTTAGCTATTCCCCTAGCGAAGATTTTCCGGAAATTCCTGATGTTTCAAGAGAAAAGGAAGTTGTTTTCAGCGGAGTTGATCTAAAGAAAGCTTTTGACCAAACAGCTTTTGCAATGAGTAAAGAAGATATGCGTCCGGCAATGACAGGCACTCTGTTAGAATTTGCATCAGATGGATTGAGGTTTGTAGCTACCGACGGACACCGCCTTGTAAAGTTTATAAATAAATCTATTAAAACATCTGTTACCGAACAGTACATTCTCCCTGAAAGAGCAATATCGGTGCTTGTAAAACAATTAAGCGAAGGTGATGTAAAATTATATTTAAGTAAAACACATGCTTCGTTCCTGATCGGAGACGGTGAATTTATTACCAGGCTGATAGGTGAGAAATATCCTGCTTATAATAGTGTTATTCCTCTTGAAAACGAAAATTTACTGGCAGTAAATAAACAACAACTTCAGTCAACAATTAAAAGGATGCTTTTGTTTTCTGCATCATCATCAAAGCAGGTTAAGTTTTCTATTAGTAAAAGCAAGTTAGAAGTTAGTGCAGAAGATGTTGACCATGGATCTGACGCTAAAGAAAATGTATTTTGTGAATATAACGGCGATTCAATGGATATAGGATTTAATACTTCTTATGTTAACGATATGCTTACACATCTTAACACTGAGAAAATAACCTTTAAACTTCATTCTCCTACAAAAGCATGTATAATTACACCAAACGAAATGGATGAGAATGAAGAACTAATGATGCTGCTGATGCCTGTTCGATTGAATAATTAGTATGATCCTTTCCTCAGTTTTTTTAAAGGACTTCAGAAGTCATTTAAATACTTCAATAAATTTCAACATCGGATTAAACTATATAGTTGGCGGTAACGGACAGGGCAAAACCAGTATTCTTGAATCAATTTATTACCTCTGTACTACTAAAAGCAATATATCGAGATCAGATGCAGAGGTAATCAGGTTTGATCAAAATAATTTTGAAATAAGGGGGGAGTTTAAAGACCTTACAGAAGATAAGGTGCGGGTGATTTATTCAATCAGTGAAAACAAAAAGCTTTACTATCTTAATGATAAATTAGTTAACAGATCAGCAGAAGTTATAGGAAAGTTTCCGGTTGTTATTTTAACACCTGCAGATCATGCTATTACACAGGGTTCACCGGCTGATAGAAGAAAACTTATAGATTCAATTATTTCCCAGGCAAGCAGTAATTATCTTTTCTTTCTGCTGGATTATAACAAAACACTTAGGCAGAGAGCATCGCTGCTGAATAGAATGAAGGAATATAAAAATCAGGCTGATTATAAAGAGTTGGATTCATGGACAGAAAAATTAATCGAAGCGGGCTCGGAAATAATAAGGTATAGGAAAGACTTTATAGAAGAATATAACCAGTACTTAAAGGAATCATATTTTGAAATTATGAATAACGAAGAACAGCCAGGCATAAAATACTCTTATTTAAACAACAGCGATAGTTTATATAGTATTAAGGTGGAGTTCGAAAGATTAATTAAGGAAAGAAGAGATGATGAACTTCGTAGAGGAGTTAATCTTGTTGGTCCGCACAGAGATGACTTTGTTTTTGAAATAAATGATTTTAACCTTAAAACTTTTGGCTCACAGGGACAAAATAAAACATTTCAAACAGCTCTAAGATTCGCAGAATTTTTTTATCTGAAAGATGTTGTAAATAAAACACCTATTTTCCTTCTGGATGATGTCTTTGGAGAGTTGGATACTTTTAGATCGGTTAAAATAAGCGAGTACTTAAAAAAAATTGGACAGGCTTTTATAACCTTAACCGATTTTGCTAATTTTTCTTTCTTAGTAAAAGATGAAACAGATACTCTTATAAAAATAAAAGACAGGCAAATCACCTATGCCTGATGGTTTTAAAAGTCTTAAAGAGGTTTTTAACAAAGAACCCGAATTAAAAAAAATAAGAGATGTTGTAAAAAGCAGCGATATAGTTAATGACTTTAATAAGATATTTCCGGACCTGAAAAAAATAGTAACGGGTGTTAAAACAAATAAATCAACCCTTATTATTAAGATTGAAAATCCCGTCTGGAGACAGGAACTAAAACACAGGGAAGAAAACATAATTAAAAAAATAAATTCTTTTTATAATGAAGAAAGAATAAAGCAAATAAGGTTTTCATAACAGGAAGAAAAACAGAAAATGGCAAAGAACAACAATAATAAAAACAACAGCAACGACTACAGTGCAAAAAATATAAATGTATTAAAAGGATTAGAAGCTGTTAGAAAACGACCGGCAATGTATATTGGAGACGTAAGCTCGCGGGGCTTGCATCATCTGATAAATGAAGTAGTAGACAACAGTATAGACGAAGCTCTTGCCGGATTTAATGACCGCGTAATAGTAACCCTGCATAAGGACGACAGCGTTTCAGTTGAAGACAAAGGACGCGGAATTCCAATAGACATTCATCCGGTGGAGAAAAAGTCTGCCCTCGAAGTTGTTATGACAGTGCTTCACGCCGGAGGTAAATTCGATAAAAACTCTTACAAGGTTTCGGGTGGTTTACATGGGGTTGGTGTTTCAGTTGTAAATGCTCTCTCAGAGTGGATGACAGCCGAAGTAAAAAGAGATGGAAAAATTTATTTACAGGAATATAGAAAAGGAGTTCCGGTTGAAAAAGTTAAACAGATTGGAACATATAAGGGTGAGCAAACAGGAACCAAAATATCTTTTCTACCGGATAATACAATATTTAAAGTCACGAAATTTAATTTTGAAACAGTCGCCGAGAGACTTCGCGAACTTGCCTATTTGAACAAAGAAGTTACAATGATATTAAAAAGCGATGTTGACAAAAGCGAAGAAACCTTCAGATTTAAAGGCGGCTTAATAGACTTTGTTAAATACCTGGATGAGCAGCGTACCGCACTTCATAAGCCTGTTTATATTGAAGGTGAAAGAGATAATACGCCAGTTGAAATTGCTTTTGAGTATAGCGACTCATATTCAGAAAATGTTCATACTTATGTTAATAATATCAACACCATTGAAGGCGGAACCCATCTTGTCGGGTTCAGAACCGCTCTTACAAGAACCCTAAATAACTATGCATATAAAAATGGACTGATAAAAGAAAACAGCAAAATTACTTTAACCGGCGATGATTTTCGTGAAGGTCTTACCGCGGTTATTTCTGTAAAAGTTATGGAGCCGCAGTTTGAAGGACAGACTAAAACAAAACTTGGAAACAGCGAAGTAAAATCTGTTGTAGAAACAATAGTGGGAGAAAAGCTGTCTGAATATTTAGAAGAAAATCCATCTGTTGGAAAAAAAGTGATTGAAAAGTGCATGCGTGCTGCTGAGGCGAGAGAAGCTTCTCGTAAAGCGCGCGATCTGATTAGAAGAAAAAATGCGCTTGACTCAATGCATCTTCCCGGCAAACTGGCAGATTGTTCAATCAATGATCCAGAACATTGTGAAATTTATATTGTTGAGGGTGATTCGGCAGGTGGTTCAGCAAAGCAAGGCAGAGATAGAAGGTTCCAGGCAATTCTGCCCATAAAAGGGAAAATTTTAAATGTTGAAAAAGCCAAGCTGAATAAAATTCTTGAAAATAACGAAATACAGGCAATGATATCAGCAATTGGTGCCGGAATAGGTGAAGATTTTAATCCAGCAAAATCTCGATATGGAAAAATTATTTTAATGACGGATGCCGACGTTGATGGAAGCCATATCAGAACTTTGCTTCTTACCTTCTTTTACAGACATATGAAAGAATTAATTCTTGCCGGAAAAGTTTTTATTGCTCAGCCTCCGCTTTACAAAATAAAGAAAGGGAAGGAAGAAGTATATGCTTACGACGATATCGAAAGGGATAAAACAATCAAGAGATTTAAATCGGAGTCTAAATCTAAAGACAAAGAAGTTGATAGTAGTAGTCAAGAAAACGAGGAGCTTGATATTGAAGGGAAGGTTAAAGGAATTAATATCTCGCGATATAAAGGTCTTGGCGAAATGAACCCCGAGCAGCTCTGGACAACAACAATGAATCCGGAGACGAGAACAGTTTTACAGGTAAGCATTGAAAGCGCAGCTTCGGCGGACAAAATATTTGAAACTCTGATGGGCGACGCTGTTGAACCGAGGAGAAATTTTATTGAAAAGCATGCCAAATATGCTAATCTTGATATTTAACTCTTTATAATATAAACTTTAATTTAGGGCAGCAATTTATCCGGCTGCTGCTTTTTTATATATGAAATTTTTAATTCTTGCATTATCAGGCATTGGTGACGCACTGATGTTCACGCCCGCACTGCATCTGTTGCGCAAAGCGCACCCAGCAGCACAAATAGATGTTCTGGTTATGCTTAATGGCGCTAAAGATATCTTCGGCGATAACCCTGATGTTAACAACGTAATATTCTTCGACTTTATAAAAGAAGGAACCACCAACTCTCTGAACTTTGTTCTTTCATTAAGGAAAAAGTATGATGCAACCATTAATGTTTATCCATCAAACAGAAAAGAGTATAATCTTATAAACTTTCTTCTGGGTGCTAAAAACAAAGCAGCAGTTACATATCTTCGCGCAAACAAAAGTAATTTTGGGTGGCTGAACAACATTACTATAAAAGAAAATGATGATCTTCATAATGTTGAGGAGAACATTAAACTTGTTGAAACGCTTTTAGACCAACAGTTCAACGAGCAACCGAAACTTCAATTGCATACCAGTAAGAAAAACAATTTATTTGCCGAAAACTATCTATTCGAAAAGAACATTACCGCCAGCGATATTATAGTTGGCTTCCACGCCGGATGTGCAACATTAAAAAACCACATTAAAAGAAGATGGGAACCCGAAAAATTTGCAAAGCTGGGAAAAAGACTTATTGACCACCATAAAGCAAAAGTTTTTTTATTCGGGGGACCGGATGAGGATGTACTAAAAGAAAACATACGAAACCAGATAAGATCAGATAAAGTTATAGTTATTAAGACACCTGATCTTATGAAAAGCGCAGCGATAATGAGAAGATGTAATGTTTTTGTAACCAACGATTCTAGTTTAATGCATATATCATCAGCCCTCGGATTAAAGGTAGTTGCCATAATAGGACCTACAAACATAAAATATATCAGACCCTGGAAAACGGAGCATAAAATAGTTACTTTAAATCTGGATTGTGCCCCCTGCTTCTTTTACTCACCAAAGCCCCTAACATGCTCTCGCCAGGATGTTCAGTTTAAATGTATAAAAGAACTTGATGTTGATCTTGTCTACAAGGCAACACAAAACTTTCTTTAGCATTATTACATCAGGCAATAATAATTAGATGGAATTAAAATCCCTGAAATATTGGCTGCCTGTTCCAGCGGTTATATTCTGGGGTGTGTCATTTATTGCAACAAAATATCTTCTTGATTACATATCTCCCGAAACCATAATATCATTGAGACTTATTCTTGCAGTGTCTTTGCTATTCCCAGCCGCCCTTTTAACAAACCGAAAATTTAAGTTAAACCTAAAAAGCCATTTTTATATTTTTATACTTGCGCTGATTGGTGTCTTTCATTTGTGGATACAGGTTTCTGGCATGAAATTTACAACGGCATCCAACACAGGGTGGATTATTGGAACCGCCCCGGTTTTTATAGTATTACTGGGAATGATTTTTCTCAAAGAGAAAATAAGCATTATAAATACCATCGGAATATTGATTGCCTCATCCGGCTTGCTTCTTTTGGTGGGCAAAGGAAATCCTTTCTCAATAAATATCTTTGAACACAAAGGAGACATACTTGTTCTGGCCAGTGCATTTACCTGGGGAGTTTACTCAATTGTTAATAAAAAAATATCCCTCGTGTATTCTCCTCTTATGACAATACTATACTTGTTTGTTATGATGGCGATACTCATAATTCCGTTTAACATAAACTCTTCCGTAGTTGAATCAGTTATCAACCTTAAGGTATTGGGCTGGATATCTATATTGTTTCTTGGACTTTTCTGCTCTGGAGTTTCTTATGTTATCTGGGCATATGCTCTTAGGGAACTCGAGGCAAAAAAGGTCGGCGCATATCTTTACTTTGAACCCCTGGTTACAGTTGGTGCAGCGGCTGTTCTTTTAAAAGAAGACATAACATTTCTTATGATGATAAGCGGTTTAATTATAACCATTGGTGTAATACTGGTAAACAAAGATTGATTAAAAAAGTATTTGAAACACTATTTTCTCTTTATTTTTGAGATCCATCCTGATCTTTTTTAATATTTCACATCAATGATACACATCTTATTAAAAATTATTCAACACAAAGTAATTTTTTTTCTAACAAAAGATTTATAATTTCACAAAGCTGACATAAAAATTAGAAACAAGATGAATTTTAACCCTGAAAATCAAAAACCGGAAATTGATTATCCCTGCGACTGGCATTATAAAATAATAGGCACAAACATTGATGAAATGATTGTTGCCATTGAAGAAATAGCAACAGGTTTTGAATATGAAATTACACCCTCAAATGTAAGCACCAATGAAAAGTATTTCAGCCTGAACTTAAAAGTTTTTGTTCCTTCAGAAATAATAAGAGATTTAATTTTTCAGAAGCTGGAAAAACATCTGGCAATAAAATTCGTCATATAAAAATTATAGACGGACACCAAATAATATTATTTAATCATTAAGGAGGCTCAATGAAAAAGTACTTATTGGTTTTTGTTGTTTTTATTTTGGCTTTCAACGGCGTATTTGCTCAGAACTTAGAAGAATTAAAGAGCAAGGTTGAAAAAGCCAATAAAAAATTTGTTGACGCTATGATAAATAGTGATTTTGATACAATGAATTCTATGTACACCGAAAACGTGATTTCAATGCCCAGTTATCAGCCAATGATACGCGGTTTAAATGCAATTAAGGAAATGGGAGAAATGCAAAAACAATCCGGCTGGACCACAAAAAACTTTGCTTTGAACATGACAGACCTGATACCGGCAGGCTTGTTAACAATTGAAATAGGCAACTATGAAATTGTAATGAATATGCCCGGAAATGCTGGCGAATGGACCGATAATGGAAAATATATTACTGTTTGGGAAACACAGGAAGACGGCAGCCTTAAGATCAGAGTTGAAACCTGGAATACAGATACAAATCCCTGGGAAAACCAGGGAGAAGAGGATTACGAAGAACCCTAAGTATTAGACTAATTGACAAGTAAAATGATAAGACCCAGATATCAGATTACCTGTGGTTCCCCTACATTCCGGGTTGCAGTTCTGTGTGGTTTATCAACCGGGAACAGTTTATTCAAAACTTCGGTGCGGTAATCAAAAATTTCCTTTATTTTTTTGCTGATTACCAACCTATGCATAATTCTGCCCAGGATGCCAAAGGGAACCACATAGCTTACTATATCTTCCATTAAAACCAGTCCATCCTTATCTTTTCTGAATATATGTTCGTGGTGCCACATTTTATAAGGACCAAAACGTTGTTCATCAACAAAGTAAAAGGGTTCATTAACATGTGCAATTTCGGTAACCCAGGTTGTGGGAATATTAAGTAAAGGTTTAACTGTATAAGAAATTATCATTCCGGCACGCATTTTTTGAGGCAAATCAGACATTATTTGAAAGTTTAACCAAGCCGGCGTAATCTTTGTTAAATTTTGGGGGTTAGAGAAAAAATCCCAGGCCGTTTCTAAAGAAACCGGTAATTTTTGTACTGTTTTCAGTTGATAAATTTTCATATCCTTGCAATATTAATGATGTATGTTTAACAAATTCTTTGAAAATAAAATTCCATTATTCTTTTATGAATGCAACCTCTATAGGCGAAATACTATTCGACATATATCCCTCGCATAAAAAACTCGGCGGAGCGCCGCTTAACTTTATTTACCACACTAGAAAAATTACCGGAAGCGGAAATATAGTCAGCAGAGTTGGCAAAGATGTATTGGGAACAAAAGCAATTTCGGAAATTAAGAAGCAGGAAATTCCCACCGCGTATATTCAGATAGACGATATACACCCAACCGGTGTGGCTAATATTGAAATAAACGAAGACAAAGAGCCGGACTTTTCAATCGATACAGAAAGAGCTTATGATTTTATTGAAAGTAATGACGAAACAGAAGAATTAATTAATTATGAAACGGATGTTCTTTACTTTGGCACTCTTTCTCAGCGCAACCATAAGTCAAGAGAAACCATACAATCGTTTTTTAAAAGAGGCGGGAAATATTTCTGCGACGTTAACCTTAGACAGAATTTTTATAATCAGGAAATTATAAGACGCTCAATTGAAACAGCAGACATTGTTAAAGTGAATTATAATGAATTAAGAATTCTTAATGATCTTATGCTTGGCGGCGATTATAAAACCGAAAAAGCCGCGTTTGAACTAATGGAGCAGTTTGAAATAAGTCTGCTTGCCGTCACCCGCGGAAAGGATGGAGCAACTCTGTTTGAAAATGGTAAACGCAATGATTTTACACCCAAACAATCTGAAATTGTAGATACAACCGGAGCTGGGGATGCCTTCTCGTCAGTATTATGTATAGGGTTTATGCGGGGATGGGAACTACCGCAGTTAAATAAGAACGCAAATGAATTTGCCCTGGAAATTTGTAAGGTAGACGGTGCGTTGCCCAAAGCCGACAGAATTTACGAGGAATTAATTGCTTTAACAAACGGTTATTAATTAGATAGTATAACGCGCAATTATATCTTCAGGAATTCTGACGGGCTTGCCAGACTTTAGGGATATCATTGTGTATGTTAAATAACCCTCCGCAGCAACCTTATTATCTTTTTTCAGTATCCAGAAACTTACTGTTACCTGTGCCCCACTATAAGATTTAAGCTGAGTTCTCACAACAACTTTATCACCAAGTTTAAGGGCACGCTTAAATTCAATATAAGCTGTGCTTGCAACCCAGTTAAGACCAGAAGAATGAAACTCTTCCATAGACATTTTATAGTTATTTATCATCTGGTCAAATCGGGCAGCCTGAACATAATCCAGGTACTTGGAATTATGAACGTGGTTGTTCATATCGATATCATCTGGCCTGATAATGATTTCTGTTTCAAAAGCCGAATACATAAATAATTGTCCGGATAAGTTGCTAAATGGAATTTTTCCGGCGAAGCAGGAAATTCTCCGCCGGAATATTTAGAATATGAAGTGAGCTTAAATTAAACTTTCTTCTTTTGGCCCATTGTTATTGCTGTTATCATTTCCGTTACCGTTACCGTTTAGATCGTCGTCTTCAGAAACAACGCGGGCAATATCGGCTATTGAATCGCCATCGTTTAACCGGATAACCCTTACGCCCTGAGTGTTTCTTCCCATAACGCGAATATCTTTAACGCTTTGTCTGATAACCATTCCCTTTGTAGATATTATTACAAGTTCATCTTTGTCAGTAACTTCCATCATAGCAATTAATTTACCAACTTTATCGGTAGTCTTAACGGTAATAACACCTTTGCCGCCGCGGTTAGTAACCCTGTAATCATTTATGTCCGATCTCTTGCCATAACCCTTTTCAGTTACAACAAGAATGCTTACGCCCCCGCGTCTTATGACCAACAGACCAACAACCAGATCACCCTTTCCAAGCTTCACGCCCCTTACTCCGGTTGCTGTTCTGCCCATATCGCGGACATTCTTTTCGTTAAATCTAATTGCAAAACCATTCTTTGTTCCAATAACAATATCGCTGCTTCCGTCAGTCATTTTAACTTCTATAAGCCGGTCTCCGCCAATAAGGTTTATCGCATTAATACCACCGCGCCTTACATTGCCATAGGCAGAGAGCACCGTCTTTTTTACAGTTCCCTTTTCTGTTGCCATTACAAGATATTGATCATCACGGAAATCTTTTACGGTAACAAAGGCCGTAATATTATCGTCCTTATCTTTTTCAAGAAGATTTACAATGGACCGGCCCTTTGTGGTTCTACCACCTTCTGGTATTTCATGTACCTTAAGCCAGTAGCACCGGCCCTTATCGGTAAAGAAAAGAATATACTGGTGTGTTGATGCTACGAACATATGTTCTATAAAATCATCTTCTCTCGTTCCGGCACCAGTAACGCCTTTTCCGCCACGGCCTTGCCGGCGGTATCCGCTAACCGGAAATCTTTTTATAAAGCCGCCATGTGAAATTGTTACAACAACATCTTCCTCGGCAATAATGTCTTCAAGAGAGAATTCTTTATAGTCTTTTATAATTTCTGTTCTTCTTTCGTCACCGTATCTTTCCTTAACTGCAAGCATTTCTTCTTTAATTATTTGTTTCCTTTTTTTCTCGCTTTCAAGTATGCCTTGCAAACGCTCAATTAACTTAATAGTCTCTTTGTATTCATCTTCAATTTTTTTGCGCTCTAAACCGGTAAGACGCTGAAGACGCATATCAAGAATGGCTTTTGCCTGTATCTCGCTCAACTTGAATTTTTTCATCAAGTTATTTTTTGCGGTTTCTACGTCTTTAGATTTTTTAATTGTTTCAATAACGGCATCAATATTATCAAGAGCAATTATGAAACCTTCTAAAATGTGTGCACGTTTTTCAGCAGCGTCTAACTCATATTTTGTTCTGCGGACCAGCACCTCCATTCTATGATCAAGGAAGTGCATCATTGTTTCCTGAAGAGTTAATACTTTTGGCGCTCCGTTAACAAGAGCAAGCATTATAACACCGAAAGTTACCTGCATCTGTGTGTGCTTAAACAATTGGTTTAATACAACCGCTGGCTGGGCATCACGCTTCAGTTCTATAACTACACGCATTCCATCGCGGTCGGATTCATCACGAATGTTAGATATGTCGTTAACTTTTCCTTCTCTTACAAGATCAGCAATCTTTTCAATTAGCGAAGCTTTGTTAACCTGGTAAGGAATTTCGGTAATAACAATGTTTTCTCTATCATTTTTAAGCGTTTCAACGTTTGCTTTTGCACGAATAACGACTCTTCCGCGTCCGGTTATATATGCGTCGCGAACACCTTCGTAGCCATAAATAATTCCACCTGTGGGGAAATCAGGGGCTTTAACAAATTTCATTAAGTCTTCAGACTTTAGTTTGGAGTTATCAAGCAAAGCAACAAGTCCATCAACAACTTCAGCCAGGTTATGGGGCGGTATGTTTGTCGCCATACCAACGGCAATGCCGCTTGCACCATTTACAAGCAGGTTAGGCAGATATGATGGCATAACAAGAGGTTCTTGCAGAGAATCATCGAAGTTTACGCCAAAGTTAACGGTGTTTTTATCCAGATCACGAAGCATCTCATCTGCAATTCGTGCAAGACGCGCCTCTGTGTATCGCATAGCTGCAGGAGAATCACCATCAACAGAGCCGAAATTTCCCTGTCCATTTACAAGCGGATAGCGTAGTGAGAAATCCTGTACCATTCTAACCATGGAATCATAAACTGCACTATCTCCATGCGGATGATATTTACCAAGCACTTCACCCACAATACGCGCAGATTTTTTATAGGGCCGGTTGTAAGCCAAACCAAGCTCGTGCATGCCAAAAAGAACACGCCGGTGAACAGGTTTTAATCCATCTCTTACGTCGGGTAAAGCCCGCGCAACTATTACGCTCATTGCATAATCTATATAAGAGGATTTCATTTCCTCTTCTAAAGTAACGGGAACAACTTTTTCAAAAATATTGGTCATATGTCCTGACTTTAATTAATTCAACTTTTAATTTTGATTTACTTCGGGCTCAACAGTTTCTTTACCATCGGCCATGCGCTGATAGCGCTCAATTTCTGTACGTATATTCGGGTCATTCGGGAACACTTTTGCAAGCTGTTGATATAACTCAACAAGTTTTTTGTAGTTACCTTGTGATTCATATATCATAAATAACATTCTATAAGGATTATACATTGATTGTGTATCGGTCGGATCTTTGGCTATTCTTTCCCATGCCTTTTCCTCAACTTCGGCAGCGATTTTCTCATACTGCTCAACACCCCCAGCGCTACGGTAAAGCGAACCGATTTCATACAACAGTCCGTAATCCATTTCAATATTCCAGCGGGGGATTTTCTGTTCCATCATATCAAGAGTTTGAATAGCCAGATCATTTTTTCCTGTGTTTAAATAGTGCAGAGTCATTCTTAAGAAAGAATTTCTGTAGTTCATAGTCATTCTCTTATGATTATCATCAAGAAAGATGGACGGATCATTCAAACCACGGAATTTAAAGCCGGGCTGAAAATCTCTGCTAAAGCCGGGGTTTTCAATTAATTGTGCCTGCAATATATTGGGCTCAATAAATTCAACACCGGGTTTTCTTCTTTCCGGAACAAAACGGAACGCCATTCCCTCCATTCGTAAATAATCCTGCATTCCTATCTTGCTGTCATCTGCACAAGTTACTGCAAAGTAAATTGGTCTTTGCCAGTTATTTGCCTCTATAAGTTCTTTTACCATTAAGTCCTGAACACGGACAGCCTGAATATTTCCAAAGCTTAAAGTGGGATTCATTGTCCAGGTTATTGAGCCTTCCTGAATAACGGAAGAATCGCGAATATTAAGTCCTTGCTTTAAGTCATACATTGTCTGAATCTGAGCTTCGTTTGGCGGAGGAATTGTTATTTGCTGCGGAGTCCATTGCACAGGTCTGATCTGAGCAATCTGCGCGTCACTTAAACGTATGCTTATTGTACCCACACCATAGGGGTCGTTATGTTTCATATGGCGTATGTACCAGTCAGTATTTAGAAGACTAAGATTGACTACCTTAACATCTCTTCTTACTCCTTCAACATCCTGCAGATACCAAAGAGGAAAAGTATCGTTATCACCATTGGTAAAAAGAATTCCATTTGGTGCACAGCTTTGAAGCAGATTGTATGAATAATCCCACGGAACCCAGTTATTTGATCTGTCGTGAGTAAAGTAGTTTGCCTGAACCATTCTAACAGGAATAAGAATGATACCGAAGGCAAGGATACCATATACAGCAGCATTGCGCAGAGCGTTGCCATTAAGCTTGCTCATTGCCAAATCAATCAGCCCCCTTATACCTAGCGCAATCCAGGCAGCATAAACGAAAAATGCTCCGACATAAAAATAATCTCTTTCTCTTGGCTGAGGCTGCTGCTGGTTCTGGTAGAAGGCAGTCAGATACCCCATAAGAATAAACATTATCATAAAAACTGAAGCCATCTTCCAGTCTTTTCTGAAGTGAAAATAAATACCAAGCAATCCTATTAAAAACGGAATTCCAAAAAGCGAATCTTTTACATCGCCGGCAAAATTAACGGCCATTAGTTTTCCAAACACGTTTCCAATTCCATTAAATGGAGCTATGTTAGCTCCCTGATCCTGCGACCAGCCCTCCCGTCCGGCAAAATTCCATAACAGATATCTAGTCATCATGTGATTCATCTGATAAGTGTAGAAGAAATCAAGATCGGAAGAGTAGTTATTATAAACAACCTGCTGATGAGGCTCAGTAGCAAACCTTCTTTTAAAAGTTGGAAAATCACCATACTGTTCACGGCCCAGATATTTTACAAGCTCAGTAAAGTTATTTGGTTCGTTTTCGTTCATTGGAGGATTCTGATTTGAGCGAATTATTACCATTGCATAGGTTGTAAAGCCTACCAGTATAAAAATAGCGGACATAAATGCAAGATGAAGAGTTGGCTTTTTATTTTGAACCGCATATCTTACACCCAGCCCAAGGGCTGCAAAAATCACAAACAAGATGATAAGCTCAAGCACTACATTATCTCCGCCAATGGCAACCATAAGTTGAGGAACAAGCTTTACAATACCAGGGTATGTTGCGAACAGAGCAACGCCGCCGATTATTAATGGTAAATAAAACGAATTTCTGTTAAACAGTTTTTTCCAAAAAACAGCCATAATGATAGCGCTCAATCCGGCAATAACAAGTTTGAAGCGGCTGTCAAATTCCTGATATTCTTCCGGAGACGGGGGGGATAATGATTTTTCTCCAGACCACCACACCACCGCAACCAGCAGAACAATAGCTGCGTGTGCCCAGAAAATGTAAGATGTTTTTTTGCATGCCTCTTCATCTTCCATATATTTTCTGAACATTACGATCATAACAACCGGAACAATTGCAAGCACGCTCATAAGGTGTACGCCGGTTGAAAGACCTATAAGGTAAGCAATCATTAGAAGATATTTTTCATTATCTCTGGCATCAGCACGTTCATTCCACCGCATGACAAGATACACAACAGCAGCAAATAAAAAAGTACTGAAGGCATATACTTCCGCTTCCACGCCACTAAACCAAAATGTATCGCTGAAAGAAAATGCCAGGGCACCAATAGCAGCAGAAGTATAGGTTCCTACTGCATCAAAAAGATTTTCCGGTTTTCTTCCTTTGTAATTGTTAATAAGTTTAACGGCTACAAGATATAAGAGCAGAACAGAAAGCGCACTGGAAATAACAGAAAGCAGGTTTACCCTGAAACCTATGTTTTCACCCAGGGGCAATTGCGCAAAGATGTTTCCAACCAATAGAAAGAATGGTGTGCCCGGAGGATGAGGAACCTGAAGATAATATGCGGCTGCAATAAACTCACCGCAATCCCAGAAGGAAACCGACGGCTGAACAGTTAAGTAAAGAACGATCAGCGAAATAAGAAAAACAACCGCTGCAAATATTTTATTAACTATACTTAAATTCATTTTTACCTCAAAAATGATACTGAATATAAAAATAGCTCAATGGGTTATTATCAAGCAATGTTAAAATGATTTTGTGCTTTGAAGGGAAACAGTCATTCGTCGCTTTTCTTAAAGAAATGGTCATACTTCGATTTATCAACAGCCTGATGATATTTGTTATATAATTCCTTTAGTCTTCTCATAGAAAGTGAGTCAAAATCCTCGTCGTCTTTCTGCCTTTTGATGAACATTTTGTACTCTTCTAACTCGTTGGGCTCTAATTTGTTCAGATACTTTTTAAGTCCGTCGAGCAGTTTTTGCTGATCGCGATAAGACATTTTATGCCTCAAGAAAAAGTTATTTTTAACGGCATAAAATAAGGAATATTGATGTAGTATTGAAATAAAAAAATGCTCATTATTGGAAGAAAACAGTATAAAAACAAAGGTACTTTTAGACAAAAACACTATGGTTGAGAATCCGTATTTACTTTCTTCTTTACACTCAAATTATTAGAATACCGTATCAATTTATGGAGATTATTTATGCTGAAATTATTAATCGTTGTATTCCTTTTTTCATCGTTAACATACGCACAAAGCAAAACAGATCCTGAAAAAATAAAATCTCAAAAAATCCGCACAGCAACTAAAATTGCAACAGACCTGAAAGGGGCAGAAAACTTTACACCAAGACCAGTAAGTACAATAATTTATGACGAAGAAGGTAGGCAGACAGAGTTTATAAAATATGACCAGAGTGGAAATATAGAAATTCATTATTATTATAAATATGATGATCGCGGAAATACAATAGAAGTAATCGGATTAAAAGCAGATGGTTCTCTTGGCAACAGATGGACTTACGAGCATGACGAAAACAACAATATTGTTCGTCAAACGTCATATAGACCCGATGGATTGGTTGGAAGAGATTACGTCTTTAGTTATGATGAAAGTGGAATAACACAAACAGAGCTTATTTATGACAGCAAACATTTAATAGAACAGGCCGAATACAGATACGAATTTTATAATGATGAAGATTAACCACGATTAGGGCTAAAAGGAAAAAGGTCGAAGCGATTAACTTCGACCTTTTTATTTTATGGTATATAATAAAGCGGTGCGTCCGGTCCTAGCGGAATATCAAACACAATCCACGCAATAAGCATAGGAATTCTAACCAGCGCAAAAATTATTGCGTAAGGAAGCATTACAGAAATTATAGTACCTATTCCAATATCTTTCTGATATTTCTGTGCAAAGACTATTATCAGCGGGAAGTAAGGCAATAGCGGTGTTAATATATTGGTGTATGAATCACCTATCCTGTAAGCCGCCTGGGTTAACTCGGGAGAGTATCCCATAAGCATTAGCATAGGAACAAATATTGGAGCCATAATAGCCCACTTAGCCGAAGCACTGCCAATAATAATATTTATAAATGAAGATACGAGAACAAAAGCAACAATTAGCGGTATGCCCGTAAATCCTATACTTTGTAATGTATCTGCACCGGAGATTGCAAATATCAGTCCGAGGTTTGACCAGTTAAAGTAGGCAACAAACTGAGCAGCGGCAAAAGAAAGAACGATATACCCGCCCATACTTGCCATTGAGTCAGCAGTCATCTTTGCAACTTCTTTGTCGGTCTTAATTGATTTTGTAATTAAGCCATAAACCAACCCGGGAATAAAAAAGACAAACAACATCAACGCAACTATGCTTGTAAAGAAAGGAGAAAAAGAACCTTCTTCACCGCGAAGCACGCCGTTCTCAGGAATGAACATATATCCGATTACTGCAAGAGTAACCAAAACAGAAATGCCCGCCCAGCGCAGGCCTTTTCTTTCAATATCAGTCAACTCCTTCGGTGTGTCATCGGTCTCTTCAACTTTTCCAATATACTTACCCAAACGGGGCTCGACAATTTTTTCGGTTACATAAGTTCCTGCCAATCCAACTACAGGAACGGATGCTGCCATCAGGTACCAGTTAGCAGTGGCATCAACAACATAAGTTGGATCCATTATTCTTGCGGCAGGTTGAGTAAATGCTGCAATAAGAGGATCAAGGCTGGTTAAAAAGATATTTGCCCCGAATCCGCCCGAAACACCAGCAAACGCGGCGGCAAGCCCCACTATAGGATGCCGGCCCATCCCATAAAAAATTGCTGCACCAAGTGGAATCAATACAACATATCCTGCATCAGCGGCTAAGCTGGAAAGCATTCCTGCAGTAACAATGCTGAAAGTTATTAGGCCCCTTGGAACGCTTGCTACAAAAGCTTTCAGCGAAGCGGCAATCAAGCCAGTTCGCTCTGCCACACCGATTCCGATCATCACAACCAGAACAAGACCTAACGGCGGGAAGTCAGTAAACACTTTAACCATGCTTACAAAAATTCTCTGAATACCTTCGCCGCTCAGAAGGTTAACCGCCTTAATTTCTTCTTTGCTGCCGGGATGAACGGCGCTTACGCCAATCATTGAGAATATCCATGAGGCAATGAGAACAAAAAACACAAGGATAACGAATAAAGTTACCGGCTGAGGCAGTTTATTACCAGCCCGCTCAACCTTGTCGAGCATCCTTTGAAATAAACCCCTTTTTACAATTTCCGTCATAGTTTTCCTTTCAAAGTGTTAGAGTATAAGTTGTTTATATATAAAACTAAGTTGAAATAATATTTTCAGATAATCAGAAAGAATCCGGACAGCTAACCGTTACCCTCAATTTCTATAAAAAACAGAAAACCTTTGGGCGGATTTTTTAAAAATAAAAAGCACCTAAAATATAGAATGCTTACAATAGCATAACAAGTTTTTTTATTGTTTAATGCTAAAATTTTTGAAGGACATAAAATGTCAAAACAAGAAAGCTTTTTAGGTTAAAGTCAATAATAATATATTTGTCTATGTGTTTTTATCATCAACGAGATTTATTTTATTATAGCAAGGAAACAAAATGAAGTTTATGTATTTAATAGTTCTTGTTGTTATGCTTGTCTGCGGCTGCAGTCAAAAAAATAAAGTTGTTAAGGACCCCGATCCCGGTGTTATAGCAGCATTTACAGGAGACTGGTTTGGCGAATTACCCTGTGCAGATTGTGCGGGCATTTCATATAAGCTTTCACTTAATTCTGATATGACATACAGCGATGTTTCTGTATACCGAGGCAAAGATGAGAACCCGTTTTTTGAATCAGGTACCTGGAAACTATTATCCGACAGCACATTTTCTCTTTCCGGTTCTGAAAGAAAATTTTTATTTAGTAGTAACGAACTGATAATGCTGGATTTAGAAGGGAACAGAATTGAAGCAGGGTTTTCGGATATGTATCATCTGCGAAAAGAAGTTGTTGAAGAAAATCCCGATATCTATAAAAGAAAATTTGATGAAGGAATAGATTTTACAGCTCGCGGCAACGAGCCCTTCTGGTCAGCGGATATAGATTTCGATAAAGGAATAAAATTCATATCAATGACAGATATTACTGAATTAGCTGCACCGGTTACAGATGTTATTGAAAAACAAAACGGAGATGTAGTTCGTTATCATGGCGTTACTCAGACTGGCGAAATAATTGTTACAATTTCAAAAGAATCCTGTTTTGATAATATGTCCGGTGAAAAATTCTCTCATACAGTTATTGTTCGTGCAAAGAAATACCCAGATGATGAATTATTAGAGTTTACGGGATGCGGTAAGTATTTGATGGATATAAGCTTAAACGATATCTGGGTTATGCAGGAAATGACCGGCGTTGTTTTGAAGAAAGAAGATCTTAGCAAAGGATTACCCTTGTTTGAGTTTCATCTACGGGATAATTTTTTTAGTGGACATGCCGGATGTAATCAAATGACGGGAGCAATAAAAGTGGAAGGAAACAAAATTAAATTCGGACCAATTGCCAGCACCAAAATGGCCTGTCCGAATATGGAAGTTGAACAGGCGGTAAGCAATGCCTTGTCGAATAAAACAATTACATACCTTGTTGAAAACATGAAGTTAACTCTTGTTGCTGAAAATGATGTTAAGATGATATTTAGAAAAGTTGATTAGCCTGAACAGTCATTATTCATCAATCCGATGATATAGTTCGCTAAAACCATCGTAAAAATTATCGGCAAGTGATAGTGTGTTTTCTGTCAAACGAAAAATTGCTTTCGGAAAAGAGCTGGTGCCATCAATAATAAAGTATAAACTATCGGCGGAATAGATAGACAAATCTTTTTTTAGTTTAAAAGATCTTGAAGAAATTAAACTATCTCCAATATAAGACTCAATTTTATCCGGTTTAACAAAACGCAAAATTTTTACAGGCTCGTTTTCTTTCGGAGTTATTGTACTACCGTCGATTCCCCCACTGCTCTGCACCCAAATCCACTTACCGTAAAGCATAGGAAGTTCTTCGTTTTGATTATTTGTATTGCAGGAAGTAAAAATCAGGATGATTAAACCCAATAAGATCGGTTTAAGGCTCATAACAGTTCTTTTCATTTTAGTGATGAAGGAAATTTTATTTATAAAAACTCATTAAAAAACATTACCAGCCCCACCCTATTCTGGATATGAATATGTCTTTTAGGTTTTTTGTGGTTGTTCCTTGAATAATGTCAAATCCATCCTGTGATGATCGTGCAATTTCGATTTCATCTTCAAAAAGACTTTCGGCAGAAAAGAAAATTTCAAAACTTTTTATTTGATTGACTCTGTACAAATCCTGATGATAACAGTCAAGTATCATTTCGATGTATCGGGTGTTATTTACATGCTGATTGATATCAACATCTGCATATCTGAACTTTTTATGAAAAAGAATTTCTTTGGTGGCACCGGCAACAATTTTATCCGGTAAATTATTGACAGCAATCATGTCCGGCAGATAATTAATTTTCTTCGGAAGTTTTTTTGTATCCGTAATTCTTTTTGATTTTGTATTAATTGGAAGCCACGCACTTGTAGCATTTAATAAAATATTCCCGCTCCCGCCCTGCATTGAATAATCTCGCATTGAGTAAAGCTTGAATTTGCATCTGGGCCAGGTTTTGATGTTTACGGAATCTCCGAATGCCGGATATCTTTCAATGTTTAGTTTTACCCAGGAAAGCACCCAGCCGAGATCGAGTTTGTTCAAATCCCTGAAACCAAGACCCAGCTGATCAGCGTGAACAGACGCTACATCCTGCAGCATATTAAAGACAGAGCTGATTTTAATTTTATTATTAAAATCAACATCATAAGCACGAATGGTTTTTGTTTCTTCGTAATAGTTGTTCAAAGTACAGCACTTAATGTGCAGAGACGTTGCTTTTTACAGATTTTTCAAATGGAAGCAACGTCTCTACTAAAAAAATAATTTACTGAATAGATTCTAATGCTTCACTTAATGTTTCAATCTGATCAGCACCGCTTGGAATTTGAATACTCGAGCCTTTGAAATCATCTACAATCGGCTCTGACCTTCCGCCAAGATGTTTTGCAAGGAATAAATCCGTTACAGCAAAAAATGATAAATTATTTTCCGGACGAGCAAAACCATGGCCTTCGTCAGGGTAAAGCACATAAGTAACAGGTATGTTCTTTTCCTGCATTGCAGTTACTATCTGATCCGATTCTGCTTGAGTAACTCTGGGATCATTTGCGCCCTGACCAATTAGTAAGGGCTTTCTGATAGAATCAACATGGGTAAGCGGAGAAACTGATTCAAGCAGTGCTCTTCCTTCTTCTGTTCTATGATCACCAACGCGGGTAGTGAACATTTCAATTATAGGTGCCCAGTAAGGAGGAATTGTGTTAAGCAGAGTTATTATGTTAGAAGGACCAACAATATCAACCCCGCAGGCAAACACATCGGGGGTTAATGTTAACCCGGCTAATGTTGCATAGCCGCCGTAACTGCCGCCCATTATTGCTATTTTATCTTTTTGTGCAATGCCCTCATCAACAGCCCAGTTAACAGCATCAATCAGATCGTCATGCATTTTCTTGCCCCATTGCATGTTGCCTGCATTAATAAAATCTTTACCGAAACCCGTTGAACCACGGAAGTTAACGCTAAGCACAGCATAACCACGATTGGTTAACCACTGATGTAATGAATTGTATCCCCATCCGTCTCTTGCCCAGGGACCTCCGTGAACAAGCAATACCATCGGTAACGGATCTTTCGGCTTACCGCTGTTCTTTGGATCTTTCCAGATTGGAAGCGAAAGGTAGCTTACAAGATCAAGCCCATCACGTGATTTTATAATAACCGGAGTCATATATGAAAGAGTATATTTTTCAAGCGATGATCTGTTTGTAAAAAGAAAAGTTGCTTTTTTGTTTTGTCTGTCATACAGGTAATATTTAACAGGACCATTATCAACAGTGAATGCAACGGCCCAGTAATTATCATCGAGTGTGCGGCTGCCGACATTTACTTCCGCATCTTCAAGTGTCTTAAGATAGTTTATATCTGATTTTACTGATTCATCGAGTATTGTCCATTCAACTCTTTCATAATTACTGGCAACAGCTTCAACCGTTCTTTCAACCGGATGCATTAAAATACCGCTTACATCAGCTTTGGGATTTTCATAGATTAAATTCTTTTCACCTGTTTCAAGATCTTGTGAAAATAATGCAGCGGTATTTCTTCCGCGGCTGTCTATCATATATAAAGTGTTTCCTGATTTATCAAACCCAACCGGAGCGGTAGTCATCATATCTTCCATCTGAATTTTGTCGAACGAATTCCAACCGCCCTGTTCGTCAGGAGTAAAAATTTCGTTTCCCCCATCCGGTGTCATTTTCATTGCAAAACGGATAATATAATTATCATCGGTACTGAAACTCATGAACTGATCATTCTGCTGAAAAATGGTCATCTGTCCGGTGAGAATATTTGTTCTATAGAGATCATGATACTGGGGATTTCTGGTATTCAGTCCAATTATAATCTCTTCCGGAAACTTATAACTCACTTCCTGAATTTGTGTCGTTGGTCTTAAAACTTTTCCCGAAGGCAAAGTTACTGGCTTGCCATCAGGTCCTTTTATATCCTCGAATGGAGTAAGGTTTTTATCTTCTTTTGTGGAGATGTTTACAGCGTGAAGCTGCCAGTTTTCATCTCCGCCAAGATCCTGCAGGTAAAGAATATGATCATTTGTGTATGCCCAGAAATAAATCCTGATGCCCCGCAGAGTATCATTGGTAACGGCAATCGCCTGACCGGGATTGTCTTTCGGTGCAACCCAAACATTGAGCACGCCATTCACAGGCGCAAGGTAACTAATATGTTTGCCGTCAGGACTAATCCTTAAGGCGGCTTTATCCGGGTTATCAAACAGGACTTTTCGTGGAATCAATTCAGCTTCTTTCATTTCAGTTTGACATCCCTGTATAATTGTGAGTAAAAAAGGAAGTAACATAACGAACAATAGTTTTTTCATATCCAGCTCCTCTCATAAATATTTGTTTTTGGTAAGCATACAAAGCTAATAAACTTTCATGTCGCAAATCAAAGTCAAAAGGCATCATTGGTATGTAAATCACACACAGAACTACTTTATATATTTCCAATTGCGCGGTTTACCTTCTGCCATCCACTCAATTGCCTGTTTGATTCGCTTATTGCGGGTTTCATCTCTTTTAGCTTCAATAATCCATTCCACATATTCCCTTTTGTGTGAAGGACTGAATTCTTCAAAAACGGCCAATGCCTTTTTGCTTTTTTTCAATGCAGCAAGAAAATCGTCAGGAGTTTTTATTTCTTTTTTTACTGAAGGTTGTTTAACCGAAGTTATTTTAATTCCGGCCTCATTTAATTTCATAGCATCTTTTATGTTTGCAATAAGCTTTTTGTCTGATGGCAGATCCTTAAGTGAAATCAGTTTTCCCAAATGCCCCATCGCTGTTTCAGACTTTACGCTTTTCATTAATGTTTTATCTTTCATAAGAGCAGCTTTCCAGAAACCAAAAACACAATGGTGCTTGAATGAAGCCATGTGACACATTGGTCCCCTATAATCAAAATGCGGAAATCCCCACTTGATTGTTTCCTGAACATTCGGACAAGCCGTATGTACCAATTTTCTCAAATGAATAAGAATTGGTTTTGCAAACTCGGCTGACTTGGAAATGTATTCATCTACGCGTCTATCTATGGCAGGCATAACATATCCTTTTATTTAGTTGATAAATTCTTAGCAGGACTTATTAAAGGGAATACCGTCAAGTTCAACAATATCATCTAACCGTATTAACAAACCATTGTCAGTTTTCAGATATTCGATTTTATCTTTTGAAAAAATATCATCAATAACACAGGCAATTGTCTGAATACTATTCGACTCGTCAGTAAATGAAATTTCAATCTTACTTTTTCTTAGAGCACGCAATTCCAGCTCATCGTGAAGTCCGCAGGCTATTGGTTTATATTCCCTGTTCATAGATGCTTATTTCACTCCTGCAAATTTCCATTCCCAAACAGTTCCATCTTCTGGATGATCAACCTCTTTATCAAAAACAAATCCGGCTTTCTTTAATATTGAAGTGGATGCATTTTCCTCCGGCAGAGTTTGCGCAACTACTTTAATGCCCGGTTGTGCTTTTAATGCGATTTGTACAAGATTATTTGCCATTCGGGAGGCATGTCCCTTTCCTTCATATTCCGGAAAGGTGAAGTATGCTATTTCAACAGTATTGTTTATTGGGGGGGATTTGAATGCGCATGTACCAATGCACTCTCCAATATCATCAAGCACAAGATATCCAACCCAGGGAAGTTCGTAACTGGCTGTTTTATAAAGTTCAATAGTTGCTATTAATATACTTTCTGCTATCGGATGAAGATTTTTAATTTCTTTTTCCGGCTTACCAGCTTTAATTATTGGTACTAATTCCATTATGATTGGATTTCCATTGTTAATTTATCTTCTTGATTTCATTAATTCATAAACTCTTGTAGAAAGCGCTTTAAATTTTGGAAGAGCTTCTTTTTCAGGCATCGGCAAAAAGCATGCAATTATATATCTAACATTTCCGTCGTCAACAATACCGACATCATTCGTCCAGTAAGAAAACCAGCCTGTTTTATGATAGAACATAGCATTTGCCGAAAGTCCGGCAGCAAGTTTTGATTTATCTAACTGACTTCCAAGCAAAGATAACATCTGCATGCTTACCCATGGATTAACAAGTTTAAGCGTGTATATCCTGTATAAAAAATCAGCAGCGTGCAGTGCGCAGGTTTCCGTACCGCGAACATTTTCATAGCCGGAATCTTCAAATGTTCTTCTTAAAAACTTTCTTGTTACTTCACTCCCTTTCCATCCGTAAGTATGAAGCAGATAATCTATGTTTGGTCTCTGAGCTATATCAATCAAGCAATTTGCAGAAGCATTGTCGCTTCTTGTTATCATCAGATCAAGTAGATAGTAAATTGTTACAGTATCATTTTCTTTTAACAGGGGACGAGGATCTGATTTTATTCCTTTAGACCGATCAACTGCATTATGCCCGCTTACCACATATTCATCATATAAAGAATATTTTCTCTGAGAAACCTGGTGCAGAACTTCTGCCGCCACATACATTTTATAAACAGAAGCCGGGTATATGAAGTTATCATAATTTACTCCGCCCAGGATAGGTTCTTCTCCGTTCATATCAACAACAGCAAAGGATATTTGTTCGACGCCGTCTTCACCAACGTCAAAGTTTTGTTCAAGCTCCAGTTCAAGAATGATATTGCGGAGAGCTTGATTGAAATTATCATCAACTTTATAATATGAAGGAATCTCCACGGACTGTGATAGAACGACCGGGCAGAGAACGATAAGAATTAATAGTAGCTTTTTCATAATGAATAATATTTGTTGATAATTTATCTTTTTTGATGTTTATTCGAGCACCATATAGTCATAAATGTATCTGGATGCTTTTGCAATAGCGTCATTTCCTGCTTTCATATCAGAAAGATTTTTTGAGAGAATCACCAGAACATATTTTCTTCCATCCGGCAGAAAAATGATTCCCGAATCATGACTAACCCCGGTTATCGAGCCTGTTTTGTTTGCTACGCTAACATCATCTGGCAGCAATGCTGGTATTTTAGTTTTGAAATTCTGCTGCATTAATATTTTTATCATGTCTTCACAGGCTTTTTCAGAGACAAAACTACCCTCACCCAATGCACGGTATATCAACATAAGATCATAAGCAGTTGTTGTGTTGTTTAATCCCTGCTCAAATGCTTTCATATCCTCAACACCGCGCAGAACCTGGATATCGCTTGCCCCGATACTTCGCATAGTTTCATTCACCTTTTTCGCATCAGCTAGCTCAATTAAGATATTTGTGCTGAGATTTCCGCTGAAGGTAATCATATCTATTATAAGATCAATGATCGGCTGTCTTGTCCCTAAATGTTTGTAGAAGTTCTCGCCGCCGTCTCTTTCAATATTCATTGAGTATGAACTTCCGTCAACAATGCTCTTAAAATCATTTTTTACAAGGATGGAATCGTTGAGATTGAATTTGTTTTCATTAGCCTGCTTAAATAATTCCACCATAACCGGAGTTTTCATTGTGCTTGCAGCGTGGAAAGTTTCTCTTTCGTTAATATAAATTTCATTTAAGGGATTGGATAAGTCTGTAAAGGCAAGAGCAAAAGAGCCTTCAACAGAAGCAAACTCATTTTCTATTTTTGTTTTCAGATCAGTGATTGACATCATATTATCCTGTGGAAAGTTTTGTAAGGTTATTATTGCTAAGAACAGCAGTATTTTTTTCATAAATATGACACCGGTTATTTAAAACAGTTCAAATTATTAATTAAAAATAATCAATCCTTAAGTGGATATGAAGGTTGGGTATAAATTAAGGTCTAAAAATTTTACCCCATACCGGATAAAACTTGTTTGATACACCCACAGTCTAACCTGACGTATTAAAAATATTTTTACAGGAGCACACATCCGCGCTTGATTCTTTTTTGTTCTCAAATAAACAACTAATAAGGAGAGATATGAAAAAAGAGTCAGTTGCACTTCGCATTATCCTTGTAGGATGCCTGATAGTGCTGTTATTAATTCCATTATGGATGGTTCAGTTTCTTATTTCAGAAAGGCGCGTATACAGAGATGAAGCCGTAAGAGAAATAAGTAAAAGCTGGGCGGGTCCCCAAACCATTGCCGGTCCACTGCTTACCCTGGTTACAAACCATGAACACATTAGTAAAAACGGTACAAAAACCTTTTCCAAAAAACGCACCTTCTATCTTCCCGATGATATATCTGTCGAAGCAAAAGTAATTCCCGAGAAAAGATACCGAGGCATTTATTCTGCCATAGTTTATAAAACCGACCTAAACATTAAGGGCAACTTTAACTTTCATAAGTTTCAGGAAAAATTAAACGATCCGAATCTTTCAGAAAGCTATTTATCTTTTAACATCGATGATCCAAGAGGTATTCAGCAGAATATAACTATGAAGTGGGACAACGTGATTCATAAGGTGAATCCCGGACTAAAGGATAAAAATATTTTTACAAGCGGTTTTCACTCAGAATTAAATATTAACAAAGAGAAAGCCGCGGGTTCATTTGAAATTAATTTAACACTAAACGGCGTGGATGATCTGAATTTTGTTCCTATGGGAAAGAATACAGAGGTAAATGTAAGCTCTTCCTGGAGTAATCCAAGCTTTATTGGAAATTTTCTTCCGGTAGAACGGGAGGTAAACGAGAATGGCTTTACTGCCTCGTGGAGCGTTAATCATTTTAACCGCGAGTTCCCGCAGGAATGGGGCAATCAGCATTACGATGTATTTAAAGATAAGTTTGGAGTTAAGTTTTTCATTCCTGCCGATGAATACCAACAGACAATGCGATCATCAAAATACGGATTGCTTATAATCATACTTACATTTGTAAGCTTTTTTCTTGTAGAAGTTTTCAGCGGAAAAGCCATTCACCCGATCCAGTATCTGCTAATTGGATTAGCGCTTATCATTTTTTATTCAATGCTGCTGGCGCTTTCGGAGTATATTCTTTTTCAATATTCTTATTTTATAGCGGGATCTCTTGTGATAGGATTAATAACACTCTATACAAAAAGTATATATAAAAACCAGAATATTGTTTTATCAATTTCCGCAATGCTTATTTTATTTTACGGATTTGTTTATGTGCTGCTTCAACTTCAGGATTACTCGTTATTGCTTGGCAATATAGCTTTGTTCTTAATACTTGCTGCAATAATGTTCTTTACAAGAAAAGTAAACTGGTTTGATGTGTTGAAAAGTAAGTCGGCATAGCAAAACGAGATTCATCTCGTTTGTAATAAAGAATGAATTAAAACCTGTAAGGGCGAAATAAATTTCGCTCTGCAGGATTGTGAAATGATGTTTATCTCGTTCGCAATAAGGAATGAATTAAATTTTGTAAGGGCGAAATAAATTTCGCCCTACAAATTCTAAATTAAATATTTTATATTGTAATAATTCCATTTATAATCCTCCCATTTTTCGACCAATCCGGCTTTAACAGGATTGTTCAGAACGTATTTAACAACTCTTTTTAATGATTCGTTGTTTCTAATAACGTGATCGTAACTTTCATGTTGCCAGAATTTACCGCTACGGTTGAGCAACTTATTACATTCTCTCGCTGTAGAACCCTTAATTTTCTTTAATATATGTGCAATAGGATATTGTAAAGCAAAATTGCTATCGGTTAAATTATTTGAGGTATCGCTATTTATTGAGCGAGATAAATCTCGCTCTACTTTGAGCCAAATTACCAAATGAACATGATTAGACATTATGCAATATGCAATTAAATAATAATCTTTTTCATCCAGAGAGTGCAATGACTCTTTAATAATAAAGGCTACATTCTTTTCTTGCAGCCAGTTGTGACCGTAAGCCGCCCTGTCTAAATAATCATCATAAATCAGAAAATATTTTCTCTTAAAATTATTATACTCTCTTATCTTCTCGCGCTGATTATCATAAGCAGCGATTTCCTTTAACTTGTCCTCCTTTAATTTTTTTAGTTTTTCTACAACCCCAAGCGGTAATGTTCCATTTAATCTGAATGTAATAAAAAATGCATATCCGCTTGGCTGAAAGTGGGGAAGATTTCTTTTGTAATATAATTTCATCTTCTTTTGACTAAATAATATTATTTAAAGCATCTGTAAAACGGGATTTATCTCGTTATTTATAAAGAGAAAAATAAAATTAACTGAAGCGAAATAAATATCGCTTTACATTTTTTTGCACTCAACGGCGGCTATATTAACAATAAAGTTAAAGCAATATAACTTTAATAATTAAGCTGGCAGACAGATAACTGCAGTAAAGCTGGACTCCACATAAAATTATTCAACACCCTCAAAAAAACTTTTTAACTTCTTCGGAAGAGAGTCAAGCAGAAGCGCCTGTTCAGGCGCATTCGGATCGTAAACCAGCTTCTCTTTTTCTTCATCCTCAAGTAAACGGGTCAGATGGGACTTACATGCCGTATCATATGTGTTACCGTCAGCGGCGGTAAACCGAAAATACAATTTATAAACTGGTCGATTATTAATTTTAACAGATGTTGGTTCTTTTCCCACCAGAGTTCCATACGCAACCTCACCGACCTGTAAAAGATAAATATCCTTTCTTGCTTTTTTCAGTCCGAAAATAAAAAATCCCGCACCCACTAATAAAAACGGGATCATTATAAATAATATCCATAAAGAAAATTCTCCCGCTCTCATTCCTTCTATGCGGGATACCCCGGGATCTTTCTCCGAGTATAGAATTTTAACAGGAGTTCCAATTTCATAGTAAATATCCTCACTGAATGATTTCCCGTGATGAATAGCTCCATCCAGTAATTTGTATTCATAATGAAAAGCATAAACACGTTGATCATTAATGGATGTGTTTGTAACCTCAACTTTGGTTATGGTTCCATCTGTTACCGGAGAATCTTTACTTAACGTGTCAAATTTTATAAATGAAGAAAAGACAATGATGAATATGGACGAGAATATGAGAAAGATCAATCCAAATGTTGTGTAGAAGTTCCCAAAAAAAATTTTAAATTTAACTCCGGTTGGAACAACACGTTTATGAAAGTATGTATAGTAAGACATTGTTGATATTATCTCATCGGGTTGTTAATGTTAATTTGTTATTCTTCCGGAAATGGAAAATATCCTCTTCGTCCGAAGTAATACAGCAAATGACCAAATCCGGCAGCAAAGATTATCACAAGCACAAACAGGATTGTTTTATTAATTGAAGTATCAAATGATAATGAAATAATTCCGCCAACCAGCCCGGACAACCAGCCCATTATTACAAATATTTTAGTTGATTTTTGAGAAGCCAATAAAAGATCCAATAACTTTTCTTCAGGAAATGAAAGATCGTTTTTCAATCCCGCCTCATTTTTTGTGAGAATATTCTTAAAGCCCCTCAGTATTGTTTTTTTGAATGTACTAAGAATTTTCAGTTTCATCCAGCCAATCCAGATAGAATAACCAAGCATGAAAATTATTATAAACAAAAAAAATAAAACCCCGATTGCCAGCTCAGATAAATCTCCCGGAATGCTGCTGATAACAAAGCCAAACAATAAGGCAGCGAAAAAAGAAGCAACAAGCACCAGTATTTGTTTGCCTGAAGACGGGATTGGATATACAATTCCCTTTTCAGTTTTCATTCCACTGCCAGGGATGTTTAGTTTATTATTTTTCATAATCACTTTTTCAAGTGAAAAATAGTTAAGCATCAATATGCAAGGCAAACACATTTAAAAAATTTATTTGTCTCTAATCCTGTTCTTGCTTTATAATTACAAGGGTAAATTATTTATTCTTTGCAGCGGGAATAGTAAATTTCCACAACTCAATCAGGAGCAATTGCTATGAAACAAAAAATTAACTGGAAAAATCATTTTATTGAACTGCTTGTTGTTGTAATAGGCATCACGATTGCCTTTATGCTCGAAAACTGGCGGCAGGAAAGGGCGTCAAGCGAACTCGAACAAAAGTATCTCACCAGCTTTAATGATGATCTTCAATACGATTCCAATAAACTTGACTCCACAATTACAGCGGTTCAGAATAAAATATATTTGTTAAGAAGTGTAATTGCCGAAATGAGCAGTGGTGATATTAGCAAGGCAAGAGCAGAGGAAGTTATAACGGATATGCTAAGAAATCACAACTTCGTCCCAAAACAGGCAACCTTTGAATCAGTTAAAAACAGCGGCGGAATGAATATTATTTCTGATTATGAAGTTAAAGAAGCTATCGTTTCTTATTACTCCTTAAATGATGAACTCAGATTAAAGGAACAGGTATTCTTCGACTATCTGCAGAACTTTGTTTTGCCCTATGTTTATAAAAATGTAGCATTCTTATCCGGTCAAATCGTAAATAAGTCAGCTATAAATAGTTTTGAGTTCAAAAATATCGTTGCCGGTTACTACGGGCTTACAGAACAAAACTTTCAGGCGTATAAAGATTATAAGAAAGCAAATGCGGGGTTATTAAAGAAGGTTTCTGAGCTATTTGAGCAGGGTTTGTAGTTAAATCAATTATTGGAGTTGTCGTCCGCTTCAGCTTGCGTTTATAGGTCGTTTATGCAGACCACCTATCTCCCCTTCATCTTTTTTATGTCTTTCATTGTTGAATGGAAAAACTTGCCGAATTTTTTATCTTTCTGTCTCTTTTCAACATACGACATTTCGTTGTATTGCGACTCCTTAAATATCTTTATGTAGTTGTTGTAACGCTCTTCCGAAATCTCTCCGCGCTTCACCGCTTCAAGAACTGCGCAGCCTGCTTCTACAGTGTGAGTGCAATCTTTGTATTTGCACTGATCTGCAAGCTCATCAATTTCATTGAAGGTATCTCCGAGCCCGGACTCATTTGAAATCACTCCGAGTTCACGCATTCCAGGGTTGTCGATTATTATCGCTCCGTTTTCCAGGACAATAAGTTCGCGGCGCGTGGTGGTGTGTTTTCCCCTTTCGTCTTTTTCTCTTATCGGCTGTGTTCTGTAAAGATCCTGATGAATTAAATTATTAAGCAATGTTGTTTTGCCGACACCGGACGAACCAAGCAAACAATAAGTTTTAAATGGTTCAAATAAAGTTTTAATACTTTCGATATCACTTAAGGTGTTATTGCTGAATGCCGTAACTGTTACATCAGGCAGAATGCTACGGATTTGATTTTTCTTTTCTTCTATTTCATCTTCGCTGATAAGATCACTTTTACTTAAAAACACTGCCGGGGTTATTTTGCCTTCGTTTATCATTACGAGGTAACGCTCGAGCCGTCTTAAATTAAAATTGGAATCGAGTGACTGCATAATGATTGCTGTATCTATGTTCGCAGCAATAAGCTGGAACTCAACCTTTTTACCGGATGCTTTTCTTTTTAGTAATGTTTTACGCGGAAGTATGTCGTGAATAATTGCAAGCTCGTCATCATCAAACAATTGTGCGTAAACAAAATCACCAACAGCAGGCAGATCAAGCGAGTCCTCCGAGTTAAACAAAAACTTTCCAGTAAGCTCTGCATAAATATCCTTTGCGCCATTGGAAACAACAAAGCTGTTTTTATTTACGCTTATTACTCTTACAATATTGAAATCGGTTTTAGATAAATCAACTTTATCTTTATACCAATTGTTGAAGCCGAGGTTCTCAAGGTTGTTCATATCTTACTGCCGATAGAAATCATTCTTTTGATTTTATAAGTTTGTCAACATAATCCGGAATAAGAATTCCCGGCTTAAGCTTTGGATCATCTTCTGGCTGTTCGAATTTTTTTGAAAGTGGTAGAACACCTGCCCAAACCGGCAGATCATAATCCTCTTCTTCATCTTTTGGCGGACCGGATCTTATTTTTGCTGAAGCTTCATCTATCTTAAGTGAAACAACAGAAGTTGCATTAAGTTCTTTTTCGTTTGGCTTTCTTGCATCATCCCATCTGCCGGGAATGATATGATTTGTTATTGCTTCCAGTGCGTTAAGCTTTTCGTTTTTGTTTTCAATCAATTTGCCTTTACCAAAAATCACCACAGACCTGTAGTTCATTGAATGATGAAAAACCGATCGTGCTAAAACAAGTCCGTCTAAAATTGTAACTGAAACAGCTATTTCTTCTCCGCCGGAGATATGTTTCAGAAGCCGGCTTGCCTTTGCTCCGTGAAAAACAAGATGGTCGTTCACTCTCGCGTGAATAGTCGGAATGATAAAAGGGTGTCCACCCTGAATAAAACTGATGTGGCAGTATAATGCCTCATCAATAATTTTATTGATGGTTTCAGAATCGTAAAATCCTCTTTCCGGTATACGGTTTACTTTTATTTTTTTATCTGGATTGTGTTTCAAGTATTTGACCTTAAAGAAAAATTTAACAAGACTTTATTGTTAAAACAAATTTTGAAGCCGAGGTTTTGAAGGTTTCTCATCTTTTTTTGAGCATTTCACTGCCCAGGTCTATGGCTGATAACGCTGGATAGTTATTCATCTTGGTCCACCGGACAGACTATTTTTTAATGACTCAAAATTATTTACCCAGTAGTCATACGGATTTTCTAGTTTAACTATCAAATTATAATGATTGTCAATCAAGTAAAAAACCTTTGTCATATATTTTGCTGAATGCATTAGAACATCAAAACAATAATCGAATTCGATATCTGATGGGACAAACGAATATTTGTGAAGAGGATTATCAGAAACATCAATGTTAAATCTTCCAACATGATTCCAGGTGCTGTGTGTACATGCACTGAAAGGTGTGTATGCATAGTTATATAAATCGAGACAATCGGCTTGCTCTGCCATTTCTCGAGTAGATAAACCTGACCAACTGCCAACATTAACCTCTGTGAGGAAACAATAGCGTTGCATTTCTATCCAATCCTTTTTTGCATCAATTATTTTTTCCACAAGAGAATCTTTTTCTAAATTTTTTTCATAATGCTCAACATTTAATTTTTCTTGACCAAGACCATGTCTTACAAACTTTATTGCTCTGTCTTCCGGGTCTTTAATAATCCAAGCAATATTTATATAATTATCTATTAGTGATCTTAAAATTAGAGGCCCAATATGATAATCCCAGATATCAGGATTTCTGGAAACACGTTTTGCAAGGGACGCTTGTCGAGCGATTAATGCAAAAATTACTTCATAAGTTGCTTTGTTGTAAAGGTTTTTCGGAACTTTGTTAAAACGAATAATAACACCCTTATCAATAATAACTTCATAATCATGCATTAGTTTAGAGATTGCTGGTAATTCGGCAACGGCTCTCTCATCATAATTGGGAATGACAATTTCAAGAGGATCTATTTCCATACTATGATTCCAAAAGTATTTCGCCCATTGGTTGGTTAAAGATTCTTGCATCTGTCCAAACAAACCGTTAACACCCAGTCTAACGAAAGAAGCAGCATGCTGTCCCTCGTCGGAATCATAATCCTGTATTAATTTATTAAAATCAGGGATTTTAATACCAACATGGTAGTGTTTCTTTCCAATCATTTGGCTAACATATTCAACGTTAAACTGAATAATGGATGATACTTGGCTTCTGCGATTAAATGAATTTTCCACAGCCTTTTTAATTAATTTTATGCACATTTCTAGTTCTATGTTAGTATGAAATTCGTTTAAAAATTTTATTGGTGACTCTGGATATAGAATCAGAAGTGGGCTTATAGAATTTATTAATGGCTCAAATAAATTCTCTTCTTTTAATTTATTTACAAATTTTTTTTGTTCGGCTTCGTTGAATAGATTGAAAGATGATAAAAAAGAAAAATTTCCTGGGGAATTATTGCGAAAAACTTCATGTGCGGTCTTCGCTGATTGTGTTCCAACTTCTATACCCCGTTTAAATCCTAATTTCAAGAGTAGAAGACTATGCCAAAGTAATTCGGGAACTAGATCATCGACCCAATGAATTTCATGATACTCACCCATTTGTAAGAAAGGGGGAATAAATTTACCCCTAACTTTTTTATGACCTGCCAATACTTTATTGTTTTCTTTCTTTTTCATATAACAATCTTACTAATTGACTTGAATGCTATTCACTTGGCAATGACTTACCAATACAATTTTTATTTCTACACCAAACCTCCCAATTCTTCCCAAAGAAAACAATGGTGGAAATAGTTTTTAACCCACGACTTCAGTCGTAGAAAACAAACGTACAACGAATTCGCACAGAAACCGATTTATCGGTTTTCTAAATTAACGCTATACTAATTGGAAAACTTTGATAACGGTTAAAACCGTTCAGATTATAAAATTGTTCCTGATTTCTACCCACGGACCTGCCTTGCCGACAGGCAGGTAAATCCATGGGCTAATATTCTTCATCAAACTTCCTAATTCTTCACAAAGAAAACAACCAATTCTTTTGGAATCTAAACTTTCATCGTTATATATACGATTATCTATTAAGGAACTTGTTCATGTTCAATAAATACTTTCAATTCATCGCAATTGGAGGCTTTGTCTTTTCAGTTGCAGAAGCACAAGTAACTTATAAATTCAATTAAAAACAGGGACAAAAAGTGAAAAATGAAAAAAAATTAGTATTTGGAATGGCAATTGGAGTCGCAATTGGAACTGCTATAGGAGTTGCAACGAACAATCTAGGTCTTTGGATTAGTCTGGGCATAGCTATAGGTGCAGCACTAGGATTTACATTTAGTGAAAAGAAGAAAAAAAATAAAAATGATAAACCAGATACTTAAAAGATTAAAAGCAGTACACAGCAGAACTACAGATAGTATTTAATCACTCACTTAACGCAGACAAAATTCGATTCGATAATAAAAATCAGAATTCTTTCCAAAGAAAACAATGGGAAGATAAAATTACAATCTTTCCGACATTCCTTTTTCACTCATCAGCTTTTCAAACAGAATTAATACCTTACCCGTTTCATCATACTTCTTCATATAATTCTTAAAATCCTCATAAGTCATAATCTTTCCGAAAAATGCCAGGTAGAGATCCGCAAGAAATGATTTCCAGTTATCCCTGCCCATTTCACCTTCAATCTTATTTAAAATAAACGGACCTTTTGCATAAAGTATAATTGATTTTTCTTTGGTATTTGGAATATCAACATCAATAAGAGGGATATCACTACCGCTGCCGGCAAATTCCTCATAACGCTTCATCGGTGTAAGCAGCAAATTATTAAATGCTTCCTCCCCTTCAGAATCTCTAAGATACATCAGTCGTAAATAATGCGGGAGAGATATCGAGAAAAAGAAAAATCCCTTTTTGTTAAAATCAGGGAACACACCCGCACCAAACCATTGCTGTGCAATAGTAAGAATTAAAAAATCTTTGCTACCCTTATTTATCATTTCCAGCGATTGAGTGCCGGTTGTTAATAAACCGCTGCCGACGTTAATTCCCGGGAAAGATGAAACCTCAAAGTAAGTCAGTTTATCACGACCGTAACGACCGATAGTTTTACTGAAGTAACTTAAAATTACATCAGCTTGGTGAAGTATGTTTTCAGTATTAACTGAGTCAATTGTTAAAGGATAAAAATCAAGAATATTTTCTGAAGATATTAATCCGCTTCTCTTATAGACTTCGGGATTGAAGATAATCAAAGGCAGCTTGAAGACGGGCTTATTGCAATTCCAGTTGAAAACGGAATTTTTGTTTATGTTTTTCACCGTCTGCAGATTACCGGAGGTGAGCACCTCATATTTTTCCGGAACCGTGCATTTAAGTGTGTAGGTAAAAATCTGGTCAACAATTAATGGATACCACCTATGTCCGCGGTCTAACAGCAGAATCGTATCATTAAGTGCGTCAACAGGTAATGAGTAATTAAATTTAATTTCGGTGTAATCGTCTTTTAAAAATTTTTTATCAGATGTTAGCAGCAGCGAATCCTTACCATTAAAGGAAAAAGAGATTTTTTGCCATTCGCTATTAGAACGGCAGGATACGGAAAGCAAATCCGTTTCTGAATTCAGTAAAAATTGCAGTGAATTTAAATCTTCTGTGGCGGCTAATGTACAGATTAAATCGACATTAATTCTTTGTTCGGATTCCTTTAAGAGCGCATCAATTTTATAGTTATGTATTATAACGTTTGAACTCTGTGCATTTAAGGCGAAGATGAAAGAAAGGCATATACTTAAAACAATGAATATAGATTTCATAGTTTTTTAAATTGTAGTATGTTAAGATCAATTTACCATTCAAACTTCCCAATTCTTTTCAAAGAAAACAACGGTTTAAAACAAAAAACCGCAGAGGTTTCCACCTGCGGTTAATATCTTTAGGGTATCCGGTATCTTGTTTATTGCAATTAATGGCCACGGAATTGAATGCTACAGAACATCTCTTATTTCCTCTGTCTTATCAAAAACAGATTTTGCAAACGGGCATAACGGAATTATTTTAATATTATTCTCACGGGCAAAGAACACTACTTCCATCAAAATTCTTTTGCCAATATTTTGTCCCTTGTACAAACCACCTACTTCTGTATGATCAATAATTATTTTCGTTTCACCTACAAAAGTATAACTCATTCTGCCAGCTTCTTTATCGCCATCAAAAGCACCGAAGAAGCCTTTTGAGCCGGACTCAATTCGTTTAATCGCTATCATATTAAATTTCTTTTATACTGAGAGCGCCGGATGGACATTTTGCCACCTGGCTGATCAGATCTTCTGTTGATGCATTCTCAGGTTTTATCCAGGGTCTTTCTTTTGTGTTGTAAACTTTGGGAAGTGTTTTCACACAAACACCTGAGTGAATGCACAACTTAGGTTTCCATACTATTGTTATCTCGCCATTTGTGTATTCTTTTCTTTCCATATTTTTCCTGCATATTAATATTTACTCTTCAAATTTAATTAAGCATTTTTCCCAAAGAAAACAAGGGTTAAAAACAAAAAACCGCAGATATCTCCTGCGGTTAATTGTTTATTAGTATCCGGCAACTTGTCTTCTCCTGATAAATCGGAATTCAACTTCGTCCTTACCAATTGAAATATTCTATTTTACTGATTCATTAATCCGATCAATTGCTGCCGGAATGACTTTCATTAGCAAGCTGCTGAATTTCTGCCGCAGACAGCGCCCTGTTATAAAACCGCAGATTGTCCATATCACCTGCCCAGGACTGAGACGCCTGAAATGCACCGCCTACAGCGTCTTGATCCTGTCCAATGATTAAACCATTATTTACAACATTCAGGGTTGAGGTTTTGACCGAAATACCGGCTCCAATCTCGCCGCCATCGATGTATAGTCTGGCTAAGGCGCCGCTTCTAATGACCGTTACATGATGCCACTTCAAGTCTTTCATCTGAATATCGGTGGCAAAATTGTAAGTGGTCCCGTCAATTGCCATGCTCCATCGGTTGTTGGAACTAGCATAATAAATAAACAGAAAATTATGATTAGTACCGTTCGAACAACTCACCCACCAAGGTTCAAAAGAATCACCGGTTCGTCCCATTCGCAGCCAGCCGGATATTGTAAAGTCGTTTAGACCATTCAATACCTGATTTGGCAGGGAGAGAGCATCCGTAGCATTTGGACCAATAGTCAGAATACCATTAGCCGTGGCGCCGCTCATAAGCGATCCATCATAATTATTATTACCCGCATCGTTAGCATTATTATTAAATGGGTACCAAGCCATCAGCCCTTGCCCTGGGACATTGGGCTTAACCACACGAACATCTACTTTTGCGGAGGTTCGGGATCCTTGAGAATTTTCTACATTGCATGTAATACTGAACATACCCTCTGTATCCGGCGCTGTTCAGGTAATACCGCTTCCCGATCCATTGATACTGCCGCCGTTAGCCGCCCAAAAGTAAGTTAATGCATTCCCATTAGGATCAACTGCATCGCAATTGATCGAGCTGGTTTCGCCCCGCTGCAAACTATCCGGACTTGCTGTTAGGCTTTTGATCGTCAGCGCACTGGTGTTGGGATTTGTGCCGTTTTCTTCATTGCTGCAGGCGGCAAATAAAACAGCCGCGAGAAGCACAATAAAAGGAAGTTTAATTAGGTTTTTCATTTTTGTCTCCATTTTAATTTAGATTGTTATCTTTGTTATTTCGGGTAACATAGGATTGCTTTCCTCCAAGCAAGCACTAGAACTTAAGATTGTGGTTAGAAGTAATTCAATCACCTTTACGTTAGTATTCCCAGCGTCCTTCTAATTCAATTCTTATTCCACCGCTTACCAGTGTTTTGTAAACAAAGGTTGCATTATCGTTGTTATAATATGCTGGAGGATCAATTGTAACACTGCCCATCCAATCGTCTGCAGTAAGACCATCATCATCCATGACATCTATGTCATATGTTTGGTTCATAGGTATATCATGAGGTAGGCTGCCGTCATTTGAAGAAGCCGGAGTAGTAAATACAAAGCGGTCATAAGCATTTTCGAAAAGAGCATCCTCCATTGTCACTGATCTGAAAACATGAGTACTGCTGCCGGATTTACTTAACTTAACATAAATATCCGGTCTGCGTGTCGGTGAATTTGAAAATACGTGATAGTCCCATTTATCACCGTTTGGCTTGTTTAAAGGAAAACTTGTAATAATAATTTTTGAAAGCTTTAAATATTTTGGAGTATTAATCACAACCGGATCGCCGCCGCCATTATTCGGATCGGCTGGTACAAGTGGATTATCCTCATTGCTGCATCCGGCAATTAAAACCGCTGCAAGAATCATAAGAAAAGAAATTTTAATTAAGTTTTTCATTTTTGTCTCCATTTTGATTTAGATTTAAGTTGATTTCTTTGAATTAGTCTTTCTTAACTGAAATTGAACCTGAAAGCGAATTTCTTGAAGATTCCCATCCGCCGCTGAGAGTAACTGAGTTTAATGTTAAATCGCTTATCCAGGTAAAATTTGTCCCTGTTAATGTTACAGAATATTTGTTGTTCCCTGTTTTTGCTCCTGAAAGTGTACCGCCATAATTTTCAGCACCGTTACTTTTAACTAGTCTCATAGAAAAACTGCCGTTTATGTTGTCATCGTTTTGCAGTATTTGAAAAGAGATAGTTCCGCTGTCGTAACCCGGGTGATCTATAGTTCCATCCCATTTACCGGATATGTTTGCTATTTCTGGTGAGATGGGATCGTTTTCCTCTGAGCAGGCACCAAAGGTTAAGATTGCCGTTGAAAGAAATGCAATATTCAGCAGGCTTTGCAGTTTTTGTTTGAGTGGTTTCATTTTAGCTCCTTTTGGTATTGTTTTACATTTGTAATAATTAGTTGTATTTGCTACTTTGCGAATTATTGATTAACCAGTTTAATTGTTCGTTTAATTCTTTTACAAAGTGTGATTAATCCTTCATACTATAACGCAGTAAATTCCACTGAAAGTGATAACGAGCATTAAAAATTTTTTTATTTTTTTGAAATAGTTTCTTTTTTCATTGTTTTTGAAGGATTTGCCCCTGAATGAATGAATTACAAAAGGATGTAACGCGGCTATTATCTGATCTGAGCGACGGAAATCGTGAGGTTGTTGATTTGCTGATGCCCCTTGTTTATAAGGAAATGCACCAGCTTGCACATATGCACTTGAGGGGTGAAAGAAGAGATCATACATTAAATGCAACAGCATTGGTTCATGAAGCATACATTAAACTGGTTGACCAGGATAAAATAACCTGGCAGAACCGTGCTCACTTTTTCGGGATAGCATCCCAAGCGATGAGAAGGATATTAATTAATTATGCGAATGCACGAATTGCTCAAAAGCGTGGAGGCAACCAGGTTCTTGCAACTTTTGTTGATGATAAAATGAAGCGTGAACAAAGACCGGAAGAATTGATTGCACTTGACGAAGCACTAAAAAAACTTGAAGAAATAAATGAACGCCAGTCAAAAATAATTGAGCATTGGTTTTTTGTAGGACTAAATCATGAAGAGATAGCTGAGATACTAGATGTTTCTGTACCGACAGTCCGAAGGGACTTTCGTCTTGCAAAAGCGTGGTTGAGCAGAGAGATGAAGCATGAACTATAGCTTTTGGAATCTCAGACTGCGAACAGATAGTAATTAAAATAAATATATAACCCTTTCAGGGTTAAGACTTTTATTTTAATTGCTTAAATCAGGATTACATCCTGATTTATACTATTAAACCCCGTTGGGGTTTTTCAAAAAGTAACAGATTGACCTTTACCCCGGGGGAAAAGATATTACAAACAGGAATCACATCACTGTAAAAAAGAAGAAGTACAAGAACCATATGCAGCACTTTGGGTTTCGTAATGGATCATACAAATATTCCCTGAAGGGGAAAGATATTGCAAGCAAGGATAACGTCTTTGAAAAAGAAAAAATACAGGAAACATATAAAACCGCTTTAAGTTGGTTAAAAATTACTATATAAATATTCCCCGAAGGGGAAAAATATTATAAACAGGGATGCAATCCCTGTGCAGTATAAAAACCAAAAAACACAATACCCCGAAGGGGTTAAATAAATGAGTAGCAAATGAATCCGGAACGATGGAAAAAAATACAATCACTTTTTGAAAAAGCTTTAGAGTTTAATCTTTCAGAAAGAGAAAGCTTCTTAAAACAGGAGTGCGGTGATGATAAAGAACTTTTCGATGAAGTAGTCTCATTGATTTCGGCAGATGAAAAACAGCACAGCATTTTTTCAGGTTCAGCCGGCGACTACATCGCTATTGATGATGCAAACCTTGATGGAAAAACTTTTGGCAGCTACCGGACAATAAAACAAATTGGTTCGGGCGGAATGGGTTCAGTATATCTTGCCGAGAGAATTGATGGTCACTTTGAGCAGAAAGTTGCACTAAAAATTGTTAAGCCGGGAATGAATTCTAATGAGATCATCAGACGGTTTGAGGACGAGAGACAAATTCTTGCAAGACTTCAGCATCCCAACATTGCACGGCTTCTTGACGGCGGAATTTCTGAATCAGGTCTTCCCTATTTCACTTTGGAGTATGTGGAGGGCAAACCGATTACAAATTATTGTGATGAAAATAATCTTACAATCGAAGAACGACTGGAACTTTTCAAAAAAGTCTGTAATGCTGTTTTATTTGCTCATCAAAATCTTGTTATTCACAGGGACATAAAGCCGGGAAATATTCTTGTTCAGGAGGATGGAACAGTCAAACTGCTCGACTTTGGGATTGCAAAAGTTTTTGAGGAAGATGAGGATCAGACTTTTTTAACCCGCACAGGGATGAGAGTGATGACTCCGGAATACGCTTCGCCGGAACAAGTACGCGGCGAACCTGTCGGCACAGCAACGGATATTTATTCTCTGGGATTAATTCTTTACCAGCTTCTCACAGGATGCCCCCCTTATGTAGTAACATCTACTTCGGCTCTTGAAATGGAAAGAATCATCTGCCTGACCGAACCGCAGAAGCCAAGCACAATGATCACGAAGAATTTTTCATCGGCACCTGATAGTAATCAAAAATCCTCTCCCGATTTTATATCACAAAAAAGAAAAACAACTATTCCCAAATTGAGGAAAAGAATTTCGGGTGATCTTGATAATATTTGCCTGATGGCAATCCGGAAGGAGCCGGAGAGAAGATACAGTTCAATTGCCCAGTTAATAACGGATATTGATAATCACTTAACCGGACTGCCGGTCATCGCAAGAAAAAATACCGCATCCTACAGAACAAAGAAATTTATCCAAAGACACAAAGCGGGAGTAGTTGTTGCTTTTGCTGCTGTTTTTATTGTAGCCATACTAACAACAATTTATTTTATTCAGCTTGCGGAGGAGAGGGACAAGGCTCAGCTTGAGGCAGAAAAATCTAAAAAGGTATCCGAGTTTCTTGCCGGGATCTTCCAGGTGTCCGATCCTGAGCAGTCAAAAGGAGAATCTATTACTGCCAGAGAACTTTTAGATGTTGGTGTAAGAAGAATAGAAAGCGAACTGTCAGATCAGCCGGAAGTGCTTGCAAATATGCTGGGTGTTACCGGAAATGTTTATAAGAGTCTGGGTTTGTACCAAAATGCACAGACACTATTACAAAGAGCTTATTCAATTAATGATTCACTCCTTGGGAGCAGAAGTCCTGAAACCGCAAAAAGCCTGAATGATCTTGCTAGTATAAATTTCGCAATGGGCAATTATGGATCAGCAATAGAAAAATTCAACCAAGCAATTGCGATCAGAAAAAACATTTACGGAGAAGAAAGTTTAGAGACTGCTGAAAGCAAGAATGATCTTGCAATGGTTTTACGTGAAGAAGGCAAATATGAAGAAGCAGAAACACTTTTAATCGCTTCCTTGTCGGTCAGGAAGAAATTCCTTTCTTCCGAAAGCCCCGAAGTTGCACAGTCAATGAACAACCTTGGATTGATTAAGGATGATATGGGTGATTTTGATGAAGCTAAAAAATTATTTGAGGAATCTTTAAAGATAAAAGAAAAACTTTATGGAAAGATTCATCCATCCGTAACTGAAACTATGGGCAATCTTGCTTTCCTTCTTCGGCAGATGGGTGAATATAATGAAGCATCAAAATTGTTTAACGAAACTTTGGAGATTGATAAAAAACTTTTTGGAGATATTCATCCCGTAATTTCAACAGACCTTTATAACATTGCTTCCATCACTGCCCTGATGGGTGATTTGAACAGTGCAGAAAAATTATATACTGAAGTTCTAAACCTCGACAAAAAACTTTTAGGGGAAGAGCATCCATATATCGCTCTTGATTTGAATAACCTTGCCGGAATATTAAGCGATAAAGGTGAATTTGAAAGAGCAGAAGATATTTATAAAGAATCATTGGCTATGAATAGAAAAATATATGGTGATGAACATCCCGAAGTTGCAACCAGTATGAGTAATCTCGGCGTAATGTATAACCGCTGGAGAAAGTTGTCCCTGGCAGAACCCCTTTTAAAATCTGCTCTTGATATGAGGACTAAACTGCTTGGTAAAAATCATCCGAACACAGTTACAAGTGTGAATATTTACGCAGCGCTTTTATCCAGCATGAAAAAACACAACGAAGCAGTTGAATATTACAGGGAATCACTTTCACTAAGAATTCAAATGCTCGGGGAAGATCATCCACAGACCGCTAACGCATTCATTGGCTTAGGCAGCGTACTTATTGAGATAAATAATTTTAAAGAAGCAGAAGAAATAATTAACAAAGGAATTGAAGCATACAGAAAAAAACTTCCACCAGAGCACTGGAATATTTCTTATGCACAAAGCATTCTGGGTAAATGTTTTTCCCGGGAGGGAAAGTTTGAACAGGCAGAAATGATTTTATTAAAATCTTATAACAATTTGCTGGATAAAAGAGGAAAGGATGACAGGTTAACAATAAGTACTATAAAAATACTGGTTAAAAATTATGAGCTCTGGGGAAAGAAAGATCTGGCAAATAAATACATTGAAATCCTGAGCAGTGCCGATGCAGATAAATTGGATGCCACGGCAACGCCGTGACATCCGGAAGTTTTAATATATCCAGGCACCCTTTACTTTTATCTTCAAACTGCCGCTCGTAAGAGTCTTGTTAAAGTTTGTTGCGTTATCTTTAACATAAATTGATGATGGTTTTACTGATACAGAGCCCATCTGATCTTTTCCCCCAAAGTCATCATCAACAAGACTTATCATCCAGGTCTGTGAATAAGGTACATCGTAAGGAAGCTTTCCATCATCTGAAGAAGCGGGTTTAGTAAAAACATATGTGCTTGTGTGGTTTGCATTCTTTCTACGGTCTGACCAGAACACAGGCAGGTGGTTACCGGATCTTTGCAGAACCACTTCAATATCCGGTTTTCTCTCCTCTGATGACAGAGGATTCCAATCCCAGGTATCGCCGTTTGGTTTGTTTTGGGGAAATCCGGTAACAGAAATGCTTTCTATATGCATAAATCTTGGTGTTTTAATTACAATAGGGTCCGGATCTCCACCACCATTTCCCGGATCGGTAGGTGCAAGAGGATTGTCTTCAGTACTGCATCCGATAAATAATATTGATGCAAATATCATTGCTAAAAAGAGGATAAATAAGTTTTTCATTTTCATTTCCTTTATAGGTTAATAATTATTTGTGCTTCTAATTATTAAACGCAGTAAAGAGAACTAAAAGTGATAACGGGATTTAAAACTATTTTTCTGATTGAAAGGAATAGCCCAATAATGGCGTTAATTAAGTTTTATAAGCCGGGATAAATTGCAGCAGAAAATCTAAATAGAAGTCACCGTGAAGCTGACTCTAATTTTTCAAAAACCAACCCCACTCTTTCGGCCACAGCAACTTTTATCGTATCGCCATCATCAAAATTACCGGCAAGCAATTCCTGCGAAAGAGGATTTACAAGATATTTTTGAATTACTCTTTTTAACGGACGCGCACCGTAAGTTACATCGTAGCCAAGCTGTGCTAGCCAGTCTTTTGCTTCGTCGGATACGGCAAGTGTAATCTCTTTATTCTTTAACATTTTCTGGACTCGCTCAAGCTGCAGATCAACGATCTTTCTTATTTCAGATTTCAGTAATGGCTTGAAGAGAACAATCTCATCTATCCTGTTTAAAAACTCCGGACGGATGGTTTTTCTTAAAAGATCAAAAAGTCTCTGACGCAAATCGCCCATCACTTCTTCGATATTATTTTCTGTAAATGCATCAAGTTTGTCCTGAATAATATGCGAGCCGATGTTTGACGTCATTATGATGATTGTATTCTTGAAGTTTACAGTTCGTCCCTGGTTGTCTGTTAATCTTCCGTCATCCAGAACCTGCAGAAGAACATTGAACACATCCGGATGAGCTTTTTCAATTTCATCGAGAAGCACTACAGAATAGGGTCTTCTTCGGACGGCTTCTGTCAATTGTCCGCCTTCTTCATATCCAACGTAACCGGGAGGTGCACCAATTAATCGTGAAACAGAAAACTTTTCCATATACTCGCTCATATCTATTCGAATCATTGCATGTTCATCATCGAAAAGAACTTCAGCAAGTGAGCGGGCGAGTTCGGTTTTACCAACACCGGTAGTTCCAAGAAAAATAAATGACCCAATCGGGCGATTCGCATCCTGCAATCCTGAACGTGAACGGCGGATTGCGTTTGCAACCGCAATAACAGCTTCATCCTGTCCAACAACACGATGATGAAGTTCATCCTCTAATTTTAATAATTTGCTTCTTTCGCTCTCAAGCATTTTATTGACAGGAATTCCGGTCCACTTGGAAACTATTTCTGCAATATCTTCAGCATCCACTTCTTCCTTAAGCATCTTATTATCTTTTTGTGCTTCGGCAAGTTTTTGTGTTTCTTCTTTCAATTGTTTTTCGAGATTAGTAATGCTTCCATATCGGATCTCAGCAACTTTACCAAGATTACCTTCCCGCTCGTATCGTTCTGCTTCAAGTTTAAGATTTTCAATTTCATTTCTCATTGTGCGGATCTTCTGGATTTTTTCTTTTTCCATATCCCAATGCATTCTAAGCCTGGTTCTCACTTCATTTAATCCACCCAACTCCCGATCAAGTTCTTCAAGTCTATTTGCAGAAGCACTATCTTTTTCACGCTTCAACGCTTCGCGCTCTATTTCAAGCTGTTTAACTTTTCGTTCGAGTGTATCCAATTCTTCCGGCATTGAATCAATTTCAATTCTTAGTTTTGATGCGGCTTCGTCAATAAGATCGATTGCTTTGTCAGGAAGAAATCTATCCGTGATATATCTTTCAGATAGTTGAGTCGCAGCAACGATAGCTCCATCTGTAATGCGAACTCCGTGATGAACTTCATAACGTTCTTTAAGTCCGCGTAAAATTGAGATAGTATCCTCTTCTGATGGTTCAGAAACCAAAACCGGTTGAAATCTTCTTTCAAGAGCAGCATCTTTTTCTATATGTTTTTTATATTCATCAAGAGTGGTTGCCCCGATTGCATGCAGTTCACCGCGCGCCAGAGCAGGCTTTAAAATATTTGCTGCATCCATTGCCCCTTGTGTTGCACCTGCGCCGACAAGTGTGTGAAGCTCATCAATGAAAAGTATTATTTCACCGTTTGAATCCTGGACTTCTTTTATAACTGCTTTCAGTCTTTCTTCAAACTGTCCGCGGAATTGCGTGCCAGCTATAAGCGCACTTATGTCAAGAGCGACGATCCTTTTTGTTTTTAAATTTTCCGGAACATCACCCGAGACAATCCGATGGGCAATTCCCTCGGCAATAGCTGTCTTCCCTACTCCGGGCTCACCAATCAAAACAGGATTGTTTTTTGTTCTTCTTGAAAGGACTTGCAGAACCCTTCGTATCTCTTCATCTCTTCCGATTACAGGATCGAGTTTCCCCTGCTTAACAAGTTCATTTAAATCTCTTCCATACTTATCAAGGGATTGATATGTGTCTTCAGGATTTTGCGAAGTGACTCTTTGAGTTCCTCGAACGGTTTTCAGCGCAGACAGAACATCGTTATAAGTGATTCCGTTATCACGCAGCAATTGTCCTGTCCTGCCCCTATCATTTGCGAGGGCAAGCAGAAGGTGTTCTGTCGAGACATAATCATCCTTAAGATTTCGGGCCTCTTCTGCAGCAGTATCAAAAAGCTTTGCAAGATTATTACTCATTTGCTGATTGCCCAAACCGGTTCCACTTACTTTTGGAAGGGATTCAAGCATATGATTTACTTTTAATTTAACCGCATTAAAGTTTCCGCCGGTTTTTTTAATAATGGATTCAGCAATGTTTCCGCTTTCCTGCACAATTGCAGCAAGCAGATGTTCCGGATCAACAATCTGGTTGTTATACTTCTGTGCAATCTCAACTGCTGTCTGAACAATTTCCTGTGCTTTTACTGTTAATCTGTTAAAATTCATAAGGCCCATCTCCTAACCTCTTCTCCAAGGGAAGAGGGATAAGAAAAACAATTATATTTTTATAACTCTTTCATCATTTACAACTGTTACAAGCAAATTATTCTTGCTCCCCTCCTTTGGAGGGGCTGGGGGAGGCCTTCTTATATAACTCACTTGCCTCCGTTAACATCTTATTCAATCTGTTTACAAGTTTATGAGGATCATCAAGATTTCCTTCAAGCAATAATGCTGATTCATAAAGCTGTTCTGTTGTGTCAGCAATAAACTGATCTTTTGCCTCTTTCTTGAATACGCTTAATAAATTTCTGATTAGTTTGTGATCTTTATTTATTTCCATCAATCTTTTTTGTGCCGGAAGCGCCATTTCCTGGTTTGACATTTTTAGAATTTTTTGCATTGTAGATGACATTGTATCATCCGGGTTTATCAAGCAGGCTGGACTTCCCTTTAATCGTTTTGATTCTTTTACTTCGGTAACTCTGTCACCGAGTATATCTTTCATTTGTGAAAGAAGAGAATCAAAATGTTTTTCGTCGTCCGCATTCAGTTTTTCTGTTTGATCTTCTTTCTTTTCAACATCGTCAAGCTTATCAATCTCTTTAAGGTCTGCCGCATCAACAGATTTAAATTCAAACTCTTTATGCTTGCGGATTGATGAAACAACAAATTCATCAACGGGATCGTACAAGTAAAGGACTTCCAATCCTTTTGATTTATAAATTTCAAGATGCGGATTCAGATCAATCGCTTCCCTGCTTGCGCCAATGGCATAATAAATTTCTTTCTGGTCCTTTATCATTCGCCCGACATAATCTTCGAGAGATACAAGTTCTTTTTCATCTCTGCTTGCCGAAGAATTGAATCTTAAAAGCTGCTGATACTTTTCAGTATTTTGAAAGTCCATATATCCAAGTTTGAAAATCTTTCCATGTTCTTTCCAGAATTCTAAATATCGTTCGGGGGAATCTTTAGCCACTTTTAAAAGATGAGAAAGTACGTTGCCCGTAACGCTTTGCGCAATTTTTGTGAAGATGATGTTTTCCTGTAGAGTCTCCCGTGAAATGTTCAGAGGTAAATCTTCAGAATCAACAACACCTTTAACAAAGCTTAAATATTCAGGAAGCAAATCTTTATTCTGATGCTGAATCAAAACCCTTCGCACATACAAATCCAATCCATAATCATCACGATTAAATCTCCAGTATTCATAACTCTTTTTCGGGATAAAGAGCAGGGAGTTAAACTGTATTGGCGCATCAACTGACTTGTGAAGAGTTTCAAAAGGCTCTTCGTTGTCATAAGTTAAAAACTTATAGAATTCATCATACTGTTCTTTTTTGATTGATGATTTTGGTTCGCGCCATATTGCAGCAATTGTGTTTACTTTATCCTTGTCCAGATAAATCGGGAAAGAAATAAAGTTCGAGTGCTTTTTAACAATTCCTTCCAATCGATACTTATCTGCGAATTCTTTTGCATCATCTTTCAGTTGGATTTCGATAGTTGTTCCTCTTTTTAATGGCTCATCCAAAGTTGAAATCTCATAATCACCTGTTCCATCTGATTTCCATTCGATTGCCGATTCATTTTTTTTGTACGACTTAGATTTAATAATTACTTGTTTTGCAACCATGAATACAGAATAAAAACCAATTCCAAATCTTCCGATAATATTATTAACAGCTTCTTTGTTTTCAGAAAGCTGCTTAAGAAATTCCTCCGAGCCTGATTTTGCAATCGTCCCGATATTGGCGATCATTTCGTCGCGGGTCATCCCGATACCGGTATCGGAAATTGTTATGATGTTTTTTTTATCATCAAAACTGATTCTGACTTCAAGAGGAAAATCGCTATCCAGAACGTCACTTCCTTTGGTTAATTCAAATCTTAGTTTATCTAAGGCATCAGAAGCATTGGAAATTAATTCTCTCAGAAATATATCCCTGCTTGTGTAAAGTGAATGAACAAGAATATCGAGCAGCTTTTTAGTTTCAGCTTTAAATTCAATTATGGTTGTATGATTTTCGGTCATTGTTTCTCCTTTTTTTAATAATACTGAACTTGTTTCAGCATCTTCGAAATTAACTAAAGATCCCGAAACAAGTTCGGGATAGCTTAATTATTCGCTTCTTAATGTTTTTAACTTATTAAATAATTCCTTCTCTTCTCTATTGAGATTTTTAGGAACGGTAACATGAATTTTTACAAACAAGTCTCCCCTTCCGTAGTTTTTGTTTAAACCCAAACCTTTCAATCTTAGAACATTTTCTGATTCAGTTCCTTCGGGAATGTTTATGCTAATTATTTTTCCATCCAGAGTTTTAATCAGCTCTTTCCCGCCAAGTACCGCGGTATAAATATCTACATCAAGATTATAATAAAGATTATTATCTTTAATTTCATAAAAAGGATGTTGAATGATATGAATATTTAGATAGAGGTCACCTTTATTTCCATTGGTTGTTCTGGATCTTCCCAAACCCTTGAGTCTGAGCTTTTGTCCGTCTTTTGTGCCCGGATTAATTTTTATTTTTAACTTCTTCCCGTCAATGATTATCTGTCTTTCACTTCCATTAAATGCTTCTTCAAGTGTTATATTCAAATCTGCTTCAACGTTCACTGCAGTTTGTTGATGTTGCACTGTTTCACCAAATCCGCTCCGTCTTCCGCTTCCACCAAAGAATGATTCAAAGAATTCAGAAAACCCACCACCCATATTTCCGAAAATATCATTTATATCGCCTGAAAATTCATAAGTGGTTCCACCACGTCTTCTTGTACCACCAAACTGTGAGAAGAAATCTCCAAAGTCTCCGCCAGCATGCTGATATTGTTTCCAGTCAGCTCCGAGAGTATCATACTTCTTTCTTTTCTCCGGATCACTTAAAACTTCATTTGCTTCGGTAATCTCTTTAAACTTTTCTTCAGCAGCTTTGTCGTTAGGGTTCCTGTCGGGATGATATTTCATTGCAAGCTTACGGTAAGCTTTTTTTATTTCATCCTTCGATGCAGATTTATCTACACTGAGTATTTTGTAATAATCTTTAAATTCCATTTCTTTTACTTAAGATTTTCATTACAAATTTAAGCAAAAGAAAAGGGTAACCGTAAAGTTACCCTTTCCCATCTTTACCATCGACTCTTTATTACTTCACCTTAATCTCAATTTCTTTCGGTTTTGCTTCTTCGGCTTTCGGTACAGTTATAGTTAACTGACCATCTTTGAACTCCGCATTAATTTTATCTGCCTGAATTAATTCCGGCAGATTGAAAGAGCGAAAATATTTTCCATAGGATTTTTCAATTCGATGGCACTTAGCATCTTTGGTTTCGCTTTCCTGAGCTCTTTCTCCGCTTATGCTGAGTTTGCCGTTAGTAAAAGAAATTTTAACATCTTCTTTTTTAATTCCGGGAAGATCAACTTTCAGAGTATATTTTTCTTTGTCTTCATAAATATCCGTCAACGGCATCCACACCGCATTTTCGTATTCTTCCCCAGTGTCTTTGCTCTTTGAAATACCAAACCGGTTTTCAAGTGAATTGAACATTCTGCTGAATTCTCTTTCGAAATCAACAAGATCTCTCATCGGGTTGAATTTTACAAGTGTCATTTTATCATCTCCTTTTTTGTTGTTAAATGTTATTTTTGTTTTTGACAGTAATATGGCAAGCGGTATGCCGAATTTATAAATCACCACAACTCATTATATTACAATAAGTTACGGAAATTATTAAGCACACAAGACAATCCGCCATATTGGCGGACACTATGTCGCAACACCCCCAATTTTGTCATTATATCGCTCAGCATCTGCCATATTGACAAAACGAGGGATAGCGCTAATTCATCAACCCATATGAGTTGGCAGTCAGCTTTAATTGATAAACCCTTTCAATTTATTTATTTTTGCATCCTTATATTGAGCAGATTATCCAATTGAAAGAAGATACAATAATAGCGCTCGCGACACCAGCCGGTGTTGGTGCGATTTCAGTTATTCGGATTAGCGGCCCACATTCGTTTACTGTTACTGACAATTTCTTTAAGGGAAAAATTACAATTGAGGAAGCTGAAACGCATACTCTTCATTATGGTGATATTTATAACAGGGATGATGAACATATTGATGATGTTTTGATATCGGTTTTTAGGGCTCCAAACTCATATACGGGAGAGGATAGTGTAGAAATAAGTTCACATGGAAACCCTCTTATTACTCAGAAAGTAATTGAACTTTTTATCAGCGAGCAAAACGTCAGATTGGCTGAACCGGGTGAGTTTACAAAAAGAGCTTTTCTGAATAACAGAATTGATCTGGCTAGAGCTGAAGCCGTTGCAGATGTGATCAGTTCGAGGACTGAAGCCTCATTCCGCGGGGCCAGAAATCAACTGGACGGACTTTTATCCCAAAAAGTAGAAGAATTACGTGATAAATTGGTAAACTCTTCATCTTTTATAGAACTAGAGCTTGACTTTGCTGAAGAGGATATTGAATTCGTTAACCAGGATGAACTTCTTAAGAGAGTGGATGATACTATTATTGAAATTGATACGTTGCTTGAATCTTACACGTTCGGTAGGGTGATCAGAGATGGTGTAAATGTGGCGCTGGTAGGTAAACCTAACGTAGGAAAGTCATCGCTGCTAAATTACATACTTAAAGAATCGAGAGCAATTGTCAGTGAAATACCCGGAACCACCAGAGATGTCATTCGTGAAGAAGTTTCAATTGATGGCATTTTATTCAGGTTATTTGATACCGCCGGAATTAGAATTTCCGAGGATGCCATTGAAAAAGAGGGAATATTAAGAAGCAGAGAAACTGTTCGAAATGCCGATGTTATTGTTTTTCTTGAAGATGCCACCCAAGCGGAATCGAAAGATTTGTTGATTGACTTACTGAAATTGACAAGTCCAGATAAAGTATTGAAGGCAATAAATAAGATTGACCTTGTAAAAGATACCACTTCCGATTATGACGCAAAAATTTCAGCTAAAACAGGGGAGGGGATAGGCACCCTTTTTCAAAAAATGAAAGAAATAGCAATTGGTAATGAAAACTATACTGAAAAAACAGCAATCGTTACAAATCTTAGGCATCACAATTGTTTGAAGAGATCCAGAGAAAACTTAATCAATGCCAGAGAATCAATTTTGAATAAAATGAGTGGAGAATTCATCGCCATAGATCTTAGAAATGCTGAAATGAATTTGGCTGAAATCATTGGGGAAGTCACCTCAGATGATATTCTGAATAATATATTTATGAAATTTTGTATTGGGAAGTAGCGCTTAAGTTTCACGTGAAACCACCGTTAGTTGTTAATTAACAAACATTTTTGTTTCACGTGGAAACATAAAAGTCTTGAAAATGAAGAAATTTGATATAATTGTTGTTGGTGGCGGACATGCCGGCATAGAAGCCGCATCCGCTGGTGCCCGTATGGGATGTACCGTTGGATTAGTCACAATGGATCCCTATGCAATGGGAAGAATGTCCTGTAATCCTGCAATTGGCGGAACGGCAAAGGGTCATCTGGTTAGAGAAATTGATGCCCTGGGTGGAATAATGGGACAAATTGCAGACAGAACAGGCATTCAATTTAGAATGCTAAATCGCTCAAAAGGTCCGGCAGTTTGGTCTCCCAGATGCCAATCTGACAGGAAGTTATATTCTGAAGAAGCATTTAGGGTTATTTCTTCAACTGACAATGTTGAAATTGTAGAAGGATCAGCCATTGAGGTTTTGACAGAAGATGGAAAAATAGTTGCCGTTAAATTAGCGGATGGAAGTGAAATAAAATGTAAAGCCTTAATTCTATCCTCCGGAACATTTTTAAATGGATTGATGCACACCGGATTAAGCTCAACAAGCGGTGGAAGGTTTGGCGAGGAACCTGCAACAGGAATTACCGAATCTCTAGCAAAGCTAGGTTTTGAATACGGAAGACTTAAAACAGGAACCCCCCCCAGATTACAGAAAGATTCCGTTGATTGGGATATCCTTGAGGTACAACCAGGAGATGAAAATCCGCAGCCGTTTTCTCACCAAACAGATGTTAATCAATTTCCATTCCTTCCCCAGGTGAGCTGTCATATAACTTATACAGATCATTCGGTTCATAAAATTCTTGAGAAGGGATTCCATCAATCGCCAATGTTTATGGGACTAATTAAAGGTGTTGGTCCACGTTACTGTCCTTCAATTGAAGATAAGATTGTACGATTTGCTGATAAAGAGAAACATCAGCTTTTTCTTGAACCTGAAGGACTTGATAGCGATTTGATCTATGTAAATGGCTTCTCATCATCACTTCCGGCAGAGATTCAATACGAAGCTTTAAGAAAAATAAAGGGCTTAGAAGATGTTGAAATGGTCCGTCCGGGTTATGCGGTTGAGTATGATTTCTTCCCGCCTCACCAGGTTGATCTGACTCTGGAAACGAAAGGAGTTAAAGGATTATACTTTGCCGGGCAAATAAACGGAACATCCGGTTATGAAGAAGCAGCCGCACAAGGGTTAGTTGCAGGTATAAATGCCGCATTGAAAATACAGGGTAAGCCAGAGTTTGTTTTAAAGCGCAGTGAGGCCTATATCGGTGTTTTGATTGATGATCTTGTAAATAAATCTACCGACGAACCTTACAGGATGTTTACATCAAGAGCAGAGCACAGATTATTACTTCGTCAGGATAATGCCGATAGAAGATTGATGAAATATGGTTTTCAATTCGGATTGATAGAATCAGAATTAATGGGCACAGTTAACGTAAGAGGAGAGCTGATAAACCAAGGCATTCGGTTCTGCAGCAATACAAAGCTTCACGCAAGGGAAATTAATATGTTTTTAAAATCTATAGGATCTTCACAAATTGATTCTACAGAAACAATATCAAAGCTTTGTAAACGTCCGGAATTAAATCTTAAACAGATTATTTCTTTGAATGGATATGCAGACAATAAGTTTGTTCAGAGCTTGTTAAGTGATGCGGCTGCTCTTGAACAGGTTGAAATAGAATTGAAATATGAGGGCTATATTCAAAGACAGCACGAAACCGTAAACAGGTTTGAAAAATATGAAGAAACAAAAATTCCCTCGACATTGAATTATTTAAACTTGAAACAATTGTCAGCGGAAGGAAAAGAAAAATTGAATAAAGTGAAACCAAGATCAATCGGACAGGCATCTCGTATCGCTGGTGTTACACCTTCAGATATTTCTGTTTTATTGGTATATTTGAAAAACTAATTTTTAAGGACTTGCATGCCGCCATCTAAGCAGGAACTCTACCTTAAAGAACTACAAAATTTTTGTTGGGAAAACGGGTTCAACCCCGAGCCAATGCGCACAGAAAGGCTCGCCTACTTTGCACAACTTGTTGCAGATAAAAATAAATCGGTAAATCTAGTTTCTCGAAAAGATGTCGATTCAATAATAGAAAATCACGTTTTCCTATCGGCATACATAACACAATACATTCCTGAAAAAACTATTAAGTTTTTGGATATTGGAACCGGTGGTGGATTTCCCGGAATTCCGATAGCAATTATGCGACCGGATATGCGCGGTGTTCTGGCTGATTCTACAGGAAAGAAGATTGAAGCCGTTAAGGACTTTATTGACAAACTTAAACTCAGCAATGTTGCTGCTGAGAACAGCAGAGTTGAGAGTCCCGAATTTATTGAACAGCATCGAGGTACTTTCGATCTTATAGTAAGCAGAGGAACTGTTCCGCTAATCATTCTTTTCCGATATTCGTTGCCGCTTGTAAAAGACAAAGCATATATAATGGCGATGAAGGGCGGGAAATTGGAGGAGGAGTTCAAAAAAGCTGAGATCAAATACAAATCTTATATTAAAAAGTCCACTATTTACGAGTTGTATTACAAGCCAACTAACATCCGCAACAAAAAAGGAAAGAAGTTGGTATTGATTGAACTGATAAAGTAAGTATAATTACCCAGATATCTTATTTAATACTGGAGTTCGCTGATCAGGAATCTGATTCTGATTTACCTTTTATCATTTCATTTTGTCGGTTTTGCCCAAATATCTTTAAAAGCCGATAACGACTTCGAGAAATTCTTTGAAGTCGGTGGGGATATTTTTACCCAACCGGCAAACTTCACTTCTGATGATTGGATTAAACTCTCCCTAACATTTGGCATTGCAGGTCTTTCGACTCTTATTGATAAAGACTTTAAAGGTTTTGTTAAATCAAACAAATCTGATATATCTAACCTTCTTTTTAAAATAGATAATTACTATCATATCGAAAGTATGATAATAAGCATAGCCGCTATTTATGGTTATGGAGTGCTCGCAGATAATGAAAATGTAAGGAATTTAGGTTTGCGTCTATCCGAAGCAACCTTCTATTCAGGCTTAATAAATCTTTCCACAAGATTCTTGATCGGTAGAGGAAGACCGAATATTTCCGAAAGTCAGTATGATTTCCGTCCACTTGATTTCAGCTGGGATTACTCGGCATTTCCATCTGCCCACACAACCCTTGCATTTGCTTATTCAACAGTTATGGCGAAAGAGTATAATAACTTTTTCTGGAAGTTCGGTTGGTATTCTCTTTCAGCATTGGTGGGATTTGCAAGGACACATAATGACCAGCATTGGCTTTCAGATGTTTTAATGGGTGCGGCACTAGGATATTTTATCGGCGAGTTTGCAAATAATCATAAGACAAATCAACTAAATAATAGTCCCGGAACAGCAGTGCCGCAGCCGATTGTAAATTTTAAAATCCCTATTTCGCTTTAAATGACAAAGGATGGATTAACACATACATTAGTTTCATCAGAGGTATTTAAAGACCTGTTAAATCAAATATCTTCTACTGAAAACCCTGTCTTTCCCATTAATACAAGCCCGTTTTACGGCTGTACAAAAAGTCTGCTTGTTAAAAAACTATTTGAAAAAGAGAAGGTTGTTCTTGTACTTCAGCCGGATGAAAAATCAGCCGCAGAATTTAATGTTGAGTTAAACGTACTTGGACTTTCAAAAGATACTCTTCTTATCGATGAAATTAAATCTGAACTGCTGCAGGAAAAACTTACCGAGATAAGTCGACGCGAAAATCTTATTCTTATTTCAACTTATGATATACTTTCCTGTCTGTTGCCGGATAAAAATAAAATTGAACAGAAAACAACAAAACTCCAGGTTGGAGGGGATTTATCATATGATGACTTAATTGAGTATTTAAATCTGCTCGTTTATACCAAAGATAAATTTGTTGAAGCTCCGGGTTACTACTCCCAGCGGGGATCGATAATAGATTTTTGGTCATACAGTGAAAAGAATCCGGTAAGACTTGAATATGATGGTGATTTTTTAGAATCGATAAGATATTTTGATCCTGAAAGTCAGCGATCTATCGACAAGGTTGAAACAGTTACACTTGCGGCTAAAATAAATCAGCAATTATTAGAAGAAAATCATTCGTCTATATTTGATTATCTGAACCATCCCATAGTCATAGCATCATCATATGATTTGAACAACATTGCAAAACAGCAAATCAATCCTTTTACCGAAGAAGAGTTTGGTGAATCAGAAGAAAGTATTGAAGAATCGACCGATGAAGACATTCCAGAAATAAGTGAATTAAATATTTCCGAAGATTTGAATAAAGAAAAGCTGGAATCAAATGATTTTGTAAACAGGCTTAAAGTCAGATGGGTGATCGAAGAGGAAATCGCCACAAACAACAACAGGGTTGAGCTTGGCTTTACTCCCGCACCAACCATTAATTCAAATTATGAAGTATTGTTCAATACTCTGTCATCATACACAACACAGAGCTTTGATGTTGTAATAACGGTTGAGAATGAATTACAGGAAACACGCTTACGCGACCTTCTCTCAGAATTCAAACTGGAACTGGCAGAGTTGATTGAATCCGGTAAAATTAAGATTGTAACTTTTGCAGTTAAAGAGGGGTTCGTTCATAAAGCTGATAAACTCCTTCTACTTACAGATTACCAGATATTTAATAAACCTTACCGTACAAAGATCTCAACTTCAAAAAAATTCAAAAGATCCAAATCAAAATCTTTCGCATCCATTAAAAAAGGGGATTATGTTGTTCATGAAGATTATGGAATAGGAAAGTATGCAGGACTCGAAACAATTAAAATTGGAGAAACACTGCAGGAGTCGATGAAGATTCTTTATTCTGAAGGCGGAGTAGTTTATGTTAACCTTAATTACCTTACTCTTGTAAAAAAATATTCATCAAATGAGAATCTCATTCCAACTCTCTCAACTCTTGGCACAGGCGAATGGCAGAACACAAAAGCAAAAACCAAAAAGAAAATAAAAGAAGCCGCAAGAGAATTGATTGAACTTTATGCAAAGCGTAAAGCATCAAAAGGATTTCAGTTCAGTAATGATACTGTATGGCAGAAAGAGCTTGAAGCATCATTCTTTTATGAGGACACACCCGATCAGGCAAAAGCCACAGACGATGTTAAGCTGGATATGGAAGCTGAAAATCCAATGGACAGGCTTGTCTGCGGCGATGTTGGCTTTGGTAAAACAGAAGTTGCTGTCCGTGCGGCATTTAAAGCCGTGCAGGATGGTAAACAGGTTGCCATTCTTGTACCCACTACGATTCTTGCCGAGCAGCATTATAATACCTTTACAGACAGGCTTTCGCAATTTCCGTTAAGAGTTGCTGCATTATCAAGGTTTCAATCAAGAAAGGAACAAACAGAAATTGTTAATAAACTGGATGATGGTCAGGTTGATATTGTAATCGGAACGCACAGATTGCTTTCCAGGGATATAAAATTTAAAGATCTCGGACTTCTTATAATTGATGAAGAACATCGTTTCGGTGTAAAGTCAAAGGAAAAATTAAAATCAATAAAAGTTAATGTTGATACCCTAACCCTTACGGCAACACCGATTCCGAGAACACTTAATTTATCTTTACTTGGTGCGCGAGATCTTTCCATAATTGCAACTCCGCCGCCAAACCGACAGCCGATTTATACAACGGTGTCAACCTTTGATATGACTAAGATAAGAGAATGGATCCTTAATGAATTAAAACGCGGCGGACAGATTTATGTTGTTCATGACAGGGTTCATTCAATTGACAGACTTGCCGGATATATTAACAAGTATGTTCCCGAAGCAAAGCTTGCAATTGCACACGGGCAGATGAAAGTATCTCAGCTTGAAGATGTTATTCACGGATTTCTGAATAAAAAATATGATATTCTCCTGTCAACCAAAATTATTGAATCAGGAATTGATATACCAAATGTTAATACAATAATTGTTAACCGTGCTGACAGATTCGGACTTGCTGAACTGCATCAATTACGGGGTAGAGTCGGCAGGTCAGATAGACAGGCATATGCATATTTCATTGTTCCTTCGATGAGCGGCATAACAAAAAAGGCTTTGCGAAGACTTCAGGCAATTGAAGAGTTCACAGAAATAGGAGCGGGATTCAACCTTTCAATGCGTGATCTTGAAATTCGTGGCGCAGGCAATTTGCTTGGGACAGAACAAACAGGATTTATTAATGATGTCGGCTTCGATCTTTATGTTAAAATGATAAATCAAGCAGTTGAAGAATTGAAGTACCAGGAATTTCAGGAAGTTTTTAAATCACTTCCCAAACAAAAAGAAAGAACGGAACCGACAATTGATACGTTCTTTGATATTGGTATTCCGGATATCTACGTTCCGGAACAGGCAGAGAGATTGAATTATTATACAGAACTTTATTCAATTGAGAATCTTGAAGAGATAAATGAAATTATAGAAGAAATGAAAGACCGTTTCGGACCTCTTCCATCAATAGTGCATAGACTTATTGAAACAGCAAGGTTACGGTTTTATGCTTCTTATGCTTTGTTTGAAAGAATTATAATTCAAAGGAAAAATATTTTCATAATACTGCCAAGAGGTGAGAATGAAGAATATTACAAGTATAAGTTTATTGAGATGATGAGATTTATAATGGGTGAATATAAGAACGAAATAAAATTCGTCCAGCAAAAAGAAGTAATGAAATTGACCATAGAAAATAAATTTACAAAACCTGAAGAGATCCTGGACTACCTTTTAGAGTTTTGTGCTAAAGTAGTTAAGCTTTTCGGAAATGAAAGCCCCCTAAATCCCCCTAAGGGGAACATATGAGAAAACAAAAACAGCTTTCTTCATATTCTTTAGGTAGAATATTACTTCTGTATTATAGTATAAATGAGTTTTTATCTATCCAATCAAAAATGACACACCGTTTTTTTCATCGCGAATGATCCGAACTGCAACACATATTTATCTGTATTTACAATATCCCAATCGTAAACACAAAAGCTTTATCATTATAATCATTAAATGTCATAATATACTCTCCCTGTATGAATAACTGGAATGTGTATGTATGAAAAAGCTTAATACCGCCAATCAAACCAAGTCCAATTCCATCTCCCTCTTTGTCATCAAAAAAGAAATCCTCGTGAGCAACCCAGTGAAACCCTAAGGAAGCGCCAAGGTAGGGACATACATCTGTTTTTGTGAACAGATAATTACCATAAAGATTTATGGCAAATCCGTTTCTGGCACCAATCATTAAACCAACAGCGTAATCCGGAACTTCATAATCGAAGTAAGCATTAATAGTAAAGGATTTTTTATCATTATCGTATCCATGAATTGGAAACAGATAACCAAAGCCAATTCCAAAATTATATCGGGCAGCTCTTCGTAATGATTCAATAGATTCTTTTCCAACAACGCTGCCTACTTCAACATTCTTATTGAAAGGCTGTTTTGCTACAATACTTACAGCAACACGTTTCATAACAGCTTCAAGATCTTCCACGTTCAGAGCGGTAGTTTGATCTGTTACAAGCCTTCTGCCCGACGGCAGTTCGAGAAGGGAATATTGAACAATAATTTTTTCACCCAATGCGTTAAGGTTGCACAAGAGAACCTGATCAGCATTGAGTGCCTTGCCAATTTCCATCGCACATTCTGTATCATTGCAATAATCTTCTTCCATTACTTCTCTTGTTCGTCTTTCTGAAATTATATCCAGGGTACTGATTCTATTTATCTCCATTCTTAATATGGATTCGGCGGTCTGAACATAAGCCGGCTCAATGCCAATGGAGTTAAGTGGGACTATTACAAGTTTTTGTGTGGAAGTTTCCTGTGCAATTATTAAGGTAGCGAAGAAAAGCAGGAGTGCAATTGAAAAAGATAAGGATTTCATTTCTTTGCCTGTAAAAAAGTTATTTTACTATGTGCTAAAATAAGCAGCGCCGACAACCAACTACAAATGATAATTTGATGCCCAACTAAACCTCATAATCAACAACTCTCCTTTCATATCTTACTTCACTCAGCCACTTTTTTAAAGCCTCATGCTCAGGATGAATTTGATATTGCTGTAGCGCTTCCTTGCTGTTAAATTCAGAGTATAAAACAACATCTGAAGAATCTCTCTCATTACTAAAATCGATCCCTACTTCAATTTTTAACATACCGTCAACCTTACCTGTCATTGCAAGAAGTTTTATTTTCAGCAGTTGTGCATTTGTTTGTTTGCTGTTTCCATAGGCAGATTCGTTTAACCGCCATAAGACTATGTGTTTTATCATAAAACAGAGTACTCCATTTGTTATTAATTTAAATTTAATAAATATTTTAATCTCTTATCTGTCACAAAGGCTCTCACTTAGTGATGGCTTCGCCAAAAGTTACTAGGTTTCTCAAAGAAAATCACTTTTTAGCAAGCCCACCATTATAAAACCTCTGATACTAGGAGTCTTTTGCACCTTTCAGCGGATAGACAGCTATTTCCTTTAAGCCATCCTTTTTGTAAAATTGAACCATTAAACGATTAACCTTTAATAAATGATCACCCGGTTTTATTTTACACTAATTTATTTTCTTCTATCTGTTTTGGCATTTGCTGATATTTATACACAGCAATCTTTAATTTCATTTCAGAATTTCACCACACGTAACGGACTTTCAGCTAATAAAACAAATGATGTTATTCAGGACAAACTGGGCTTTTTATGGTTTGCAACAGAGGATGGCTTAAACCGCTTTGACGGATATGAATTTAAGAGTTACAGAAACATTCCCGGTGATTCGCTTTCTCTTTCAAGCAATAATATCTGGTCTCTTTTTGAAGATGATAACGGCGATATCTGGGTTGGTACCAAAACCGGTGAGCTGAACAGGTATAATTATAAATCAGATAACTTCAAAAGCTGGAAGATCGATTCGACATACAGGGAAGAAAATGGAATAACCAGCATTTTTGTAGACAGCAATAAAAACATATGGCTTGGAACCTACAGAAACGGTCTCTACCTTTTTAATGCCGGCAACAACAGTTTTAAAAACTGGAGTTATAATCCAAATGATCCCGATGGCATTAGTAATAATTACGTTACAAAAATTATTCAGGATTTGAATGGACATCTTTGGATAAGCACGTACAACGGTTTGAACAAATTTGAACCGCGAAAACCAAACAAACCATTCATAAAATTTTATCACCAGTCTGACAACAGTCAATCAATTAACAATAACCTTGTGTGGTCAGTTTCTCCTTCTAAGTTTTACGAAAATGAAATTTATGTTGCTACGGCAAACGGTTTGGCAACAATAAACAGCAATGATTTTTCAGTAAAAAGGATACCAGTGCCTATTGAAAAAAAAATTCCTTTTGGAAACAGCCTGTCTACCGTTTTTGAGGATAATTTAAATGAAGAGTCGGTTCTTTGGTTGGGGACTTACGGGGGACTGGTAAAATACAATATGCGGTCGGGACTTGCCGAAAGATTTCTAACTAGCGAAACCATACCCGGCCCTATTGTAAGTAATCAAATTAATAAACTATACAAAGATCGTTCGGGAGTTTTGTGGGTAATCACCGAGAGTGGTATTAGTTTCTTGTCATCCAAAACCGCCAAATTCAATCCGTTTTATTCTAAGGGCATTAACTTCGGGGACATATATTCAATCAACAAAAAGAATATTAATACCTTCGGGTTGTCAAACGACGATAGATTGTGGATTGGCTCATCGGATGGATTATACTCAGTCAGCTTTTTGCAGAACTCAGTTAAGGTTAAAAATCATTCCATCTTCAAAGAAAAGAACATATGGTCTTTAATAAAGGATGACTCTAACCGTCTCTGGGTCGGCACTTACGGACAAGGACTATTTTTATATGATATAAACTCTGAAAAAGCTGAACAGATTGAAATTAAAAGCCCCACTTTTCAAACCAGCGCATATAATTATGTTAAATCACTTTGTACTGATAAGAATGGCAATCTCTGGGTTGGTTTCTGGGGAGGTGGAATTGCCAGAATTAAAAATGGCGTGTTTGATATCAGAATAAACGAAAGCAATAACAATTACAGTCTGAGTAATAATGATGTTTGGGCTATTCTTCAGGATAAGAAGGGAAGAATTTGGGTTGGGACTAACGGCGGCGGACTGAACCTCATTGATGATTATGATAAAATCATCTTTTTAAGATTGAGTAAAAGTGCCGGAGAAAATAACAATTTAAGCAGCAGTGACATTTATTCAATTGTTGAATCTTCGTTTTCTAATGATGGTGAAACAATTCTATGGGTCGGCACATCCGCAGGATTGAACAAATTAGTAATTAATAATTCATATAAAGACCACCGGCAAGCAATATCAAATATCAAGATTACGTACTATACAATAAATGACGGGCTGCCTGAAAATATAATTAAAGGTATAGCAGAAGATTCTAACGGTAACCTGTGGATCAGCACAAACTCTTCAATCAGCAAGTTTGATGTTTCTGCTAACACGTTTTCGAATTTCGACCATTCTGATGGAATTAATAATTTAGAATTTAATTCAGATGCTGCTATCCGTACTAAAGACGGACTATTATTCTTCGGAGGAATTACAGGCATTGATTTTTTTCAAGAGGAAAGCATAGAACAATCAGCATACTTACCGTCTATAGTATTTACCAATTTTCTTATATTCAATGAAAGAATTAACATAGGTGAAAAATTTCCTTTAAAGTACAATATTGCAATTGCTGACAGAATTGTTCTTGAACATTCTCAAAATGTATTTACTTTTCAGTTTGCTGCGTTAGATTACAACTCACCTAACTCAATAAATTATGCTTATAAAATGGAGGGGTTTGATAATGACTGGATATATATTAAAAACAGCCGCACTGCAACGTACACAAATCTTAACCCGGGCAATTATACTTTTTTGGTTAAAGCAACAAACAGCGACGGACTGTGGATTGAAAACCCCGCCAAAATTTTCATAACCATTAATTCTCCCTGGTGGCGAACATATTGGGCTTATGCCGTTTATGCTCTTATTATTATTACAGGACTATATCTAATTAGAAAAACAGAACTAAACCGCTCCAGACTGAGAAATGAATTGAAGGTGAGAGAGCTGGAAGCCGAAAAACTTAAAGAGATTGAAAAAATTAAATCAAGATTCTTTGCTAATCTTTCTCACGAGTTTAGAACGCCGTTAATGCTTATCAAAGGTCCGGCCGAGCAATTAGCAAGCGGAGGAGATGTTGATAAGGAGAAACAGATAAAGCTGATACAAAGAAATAGTGAAAAACTTCAGAATTTAATCGACCAGCTACTTGAGCTTACACAACTCGAAGCGGGTTCATTAATGCTTAAGGCGAAGAAGGACAATATTATCAATTTTACAAAAGGTGTTTTTTATTCATTCGAATCACTGGCAAAACAAAAATATATTAAACTTGAGTTTAATGCAAAGCCAGAAAAAATTTATGCCTGGTTCGATGGTGACAAGTTTGAGAAGATACTTAATAATCTTTTATCCAATGCATTTAAGTTCACTTCGGATGGCGGAGTAATATTTCTGAATATTCAAGAACATAATAGTGAAAACGGAAATAATATTTTACTTACAGTGAAAGATTCAGGAATAGGAATTCCTGAAAGTAAACTTCACAGAGTGTTTGACCGTTTTTACCAGGTTGACGATTCATCCAAAAGAGCTTACGGCGGTTCTGGTATAGGGTTGGCTTTAGTTAAGGAACTGGTAGATCTTCACAAATGGCAAATTACTGTTGAAAGTGAAGTTGGCAAAGGGACACAGTTCTCTGTTATAATTCCTTCGGGCGATTCTTATCTTGATGAAAACCAAAAAGTAATCGCAGATTCTGAAATACTTAAAGCTGATGATGGCAGAAGCAGCACAGAAATTCTTCAGGACTTTGAAATAAATGAAACAAAAAAGATAAATGTAAATACGGATCAGTTTCAAAGAGAACAGAACAACCGAAGCACTATTCTTATCGTGGAAGATTCAGAAGATGTAAGAATATACTTGACCGATTTATTAAAAGCCGATTACAACATTCTGCTTGCAGAAAACGGAGAGAAAGGATTATCGGCTGCCATTGAAAAACTGCCGGACTTAATTATCAGCGATGTGATGATGCCGGAAATGGACGGAATGGAATTCTGTAAAAGAATTAAATCCGATTGGCAAACTTCACACATACCGGTTATTCTATTAACAGCAAAAGCTTCATTTGAAAGTAAGATGGAAGGTTTAGAAACAGGTGCCGATGATTATCTTACAAAACCATTCAGCTTCAGAGAACTCTCTGCAAGGATAAAAAATCTTCTTGAACAACGAATAAAAATTCTGCAAAAAGTCAGCAAAGATTCAAATCTAAAAATTGAAAACATCACTCCAAACAAAGCAGACCAGGAATTTCTGCAAAAAGCAGTTAAAATTGTTGAAAACAACTTATCAAACACCGAATTTGATTCTGATAAATTTGCCGGGGAAATTTTCCTAAGCAGAAGTCAGCTTCACAGGAAGCTGCATTCAATTACCGGACAATCTACGGGGGAATTTATAAGAACAATTAGACTTAAAAAAGCTGCTGGACTTATTTTAGAGAAACAACTATCAGTTACCCAAATCGCTTTTGAAGTTGGCTTTAACAGCCCTTCGCACTTCACAAAAGCATTCAAGCAAATGTTTGATTGTCTGCCCTCTGAATTCATTAACAAAAGCAACACTTAGCGCAATAAAATTTTCTATTAGCCATTATCCCTTCATTTCGCAACAAATCCGCTAAAGTTTGACACACTAACGACATTTCAAACCTATCAAATAAAATATTTTTGTTCCTGAAATTAGAAATCAATTAAAATAACTAACTGATCTTTCTAAAGTAAAAAGGAGCAAAAAATGAAAAATATTCTTTCCATGTTTTTTTTGATAAATCTGTTTATAAACGGAATAGTCTTTCCGCAATCAAACATAATTGACTCGCCAAGCGGAGTTCAAGTCACCTTCCCATTCTATGATGACGTTGAAGACACAGCAGCATCCTCTTCAAATTGGCAAAGAGATGCGGCAGTTTGGAAAATCCAGCAAGCCACTGCTCATAGCGGAACAAACGTTTGGGCAATGCTTCCTTCCACGGGATCATATAATTACCTTACATTGGCATCAGATATAAATTTATCTTCAACTCCAAATCCTTATTTATCCTTTTGGGTAAGAAAAGCCGACGGGGGAACTGGTGCACTGAGCATCGAAGCATCAAATAATGGAGGAACAAGCTGGACAGTTATTAGTCAGCCATCATTTAGCGGTGCAGCCTATGTCCGTTATCAAGTTCCACTAAGCGGCTTCCTTCAGGCAAATACACGCGTGCGGATCGGTTGTTACGCACCTTACGGAAACACATATTATGTTGATGATATACTAATTGATAATGCACCATCACCCCCTTCTGTTCTACTTTCCCTTCCAACAAATAATGGAATGAAAATTTCCTGGAGTCAATCTACTGCACTCGATTTTTACCGATACAGGATAATCATTTCTACAAGTACGGGTGATGTTAATAACTATTATGTGTCACCATCATTAAGCGGGCGTTCAGAAACAAAAGTTTTAGATTTTTTTACCAAAACAAAACTTGATTCAACATTAACTGATCTCGCTTTTGCCAATACTTTGTATTACGCAAAAATTTATGAAGAAGATACTCAGGGTTTTGTGAATCAGGGTTCTGATAGAGCCGATCTTTCTACTGCATTTAATGTTACGCCACAAACGGCTCCATTTGTGCAGAATTTTGAAGGTTCTTATAATTGGGTGGCTGATATGCCTTGGGCAGTTACAACAGATGATGCAGGCGATCCTGGACACAGTCCAACACACGCCTATGAGGACAGTCCGCAAGGCAATTATCCTGTAAATGCAGATAGACGATTGACAATGCAAGTTAATTTTTCAGGTGTAAACCGCCCAGCATTGCGATTCAATCATAAATATTCATACGAAACCGGCGCTGATTACGGAGCTATTGAAATTTCTTCCGATAACATTAATTGGACGACGTTAAATGGTTTTACTGGAAATACAGGCGGAGAATGGGAAACCAGGAAATATGATGTTGGGGTTCTGAAAAATCAAAACACAGGCTACATAAGATTTAAAACTCTTTCCAATGGTGCAAACCAACAAAACGGCTGGAGTATAGATGATGTTGAAATTTTTAATAATACAAGAACGCAAGCATTTCCATTTTTTGATGATATAGAAACAGATACTACTTCACTTAATGCATGGATACCCGGCAGTTTTGATCTGAAGCTTGCAAATGCACATAGTGGTGCACAAGTTTGGTCGCTAAAACCATCCGGCGGAAGTTATAATTATCTATCATTATCTGGCAGGATGAATCTTTCCAGTGCTCCCAATCCCTATTTATCATTTTGGGTTAAGAAGGCAGATGGCGGAACCGGTGATTTAAGTATTGAGGCTTCTAATGATGGCGGACTTACCTGGACGGTGTTATCTCAACCAAGTTTTAACGGGGTACAATATGTTTGGCACCAAGCTTCATTAAGTAATTTTCGTCAAGCGAATGTACTTATAAGAATTGGTTGCTATGCCCCTTATGGCGGCTCCTACTATATTGATGATATATTAATTGATAATGCACCAACACCCAAAGCATTAACACTTCTGACTCCCACTAACAATGGAATGAAAGTTAGATGGGGAATATCAACTGCACCAGATTTTGGAAATTATCGGGTTGTTTTATCAACAGATCAAAATCAAGTAAACAATTACTTCAGTGTTCCTGCTTTAAGTAATCGTACCGAAACACGGGTGTTTGATATTTTTAATCAGGCAACAATCGAAACAACTCTTACCGATCTGACTTTTATGAATACTATGTATTACGCAAAGATTTATGAAAAAGACACTCAACTTCTTATTAATCAAGGTTCAGAAAGGGCAGATCTTTCAACATCTTTTAATGTAATCTCTCAGACAGCACCATTTATTCAGGACTTTGAAAGTACGTTTGGCTGGGCTTCTGATCTTCCTTGGGCTGTTACTACTGATGATGCAGGCGATCCCGGACATAGCGCAACTCATGCAATGGAGGATAGTCCTGGTACTAACTATCCCGAAAATTCTGATAGAAGATTGGTTGTTCAGGTAAATACATTAGCCGTTCCAAGACCGGTTTTAAGGTTCAACAATAAATATGCTTTTGAAACTGGTTCCGACTTTGGAGTAATTGAGTATTCTGTTGATAATGTAAACTGGAGTACTGTTACCGGAATTACAGGAAATTCAAATACAGAATGGGTATCAAAAGAATTTGACATTACACCGATAAAAAGTTTAAATGCAGCATATATAAGATTTAAAACAACATCGAATGGTTCAACTCAATTAGATGGTTGGCATCTAGATGATGTTGAGATTTATAACAACACAAAAGCACTCGGCATACCTTTAGTTGATGATGTTGAAGTTGATTCAATATCTCGACAGTATTGGATCACCGGATCGTATGAAATCAGATCTGCTAATGCCCATAGCGGTGTTATGGTTTGGGCGTTACCACCAGCCGGTGGCTCTTACAATTATCTTACTTTATCAGGATTACTCAATCTTACAAATGCGCCAAGTCCCTTTATTTCATTCTGGGTTAAAAAAGCAGATGGAGGAACAGGTGCTCTAAGTGTTGAAGCATCAAATAATGCCGGATTAACCTGGACTCCATTAGGTCAGCCAAGCTTTAATGGTACTAACTATGTAAACTATATTTATTCGCTTACAAACCACAGACAGAATAATGTCCTAGTCAGAATCGGATGCTACTCTCCTTATGGAAACACATATTATTTGGATGATATTACAATCGCCGATTCAACAGGTTGGACAGGAATTGAGGACTTTGCAGGTATGACTCCGACTGATTTTGAATTAAGTCAAAATTATCCGAACCCATTTAATCCAAGTACAACAATTCGGTATGCAGTTCCTAATGAGAGCAAAGTTTCGATTACTGTTTTCAATTTACTCGGTCAAGAAGTAGCAACTTTAGTAAATGATATTCAACCTGCCGGCTACCATGAAGTTCAATTCAATGCCTCAGATTTATCATCAGGTGTATATCTATACAGAATAAATACAGTCTCATCTCTGAATTCAAAGCAGTTCACAAGTACGAAAAAGTTTATCCTGCTCAAGTAAACTTGATTAGCCACACTTAGAGATCGTCCTACAACGGTCTCTAAGGCTTTTATTTAGATATATAATAAAGGAATGCATGATGAAACATTTATTTTCTACAATTTTATTAGTCATCGTCATCAATCAGCTGTCATCAGCTCAAGTAAGCTTTTCCGTTAATTCATTAGCTGATGATCAATACGCTTATGCTTATGATAATCCAAATACTGGTGCTGATGAGTCGAGGGATGGAATTTGTGCGGATGAACTCGGCCGATGCACAATTAGAGCCGCTATAGAGGAGGCTCAGAATATGGAAGTTTCGCTTAGCTTAACTTTTAGCGTTTCCGGAATAATAAATTTACTCGATGTTCTGTATCCAACAGACGGCTCGTCGATAAACGGAAACAATCAGATTACATTATCCGGGTTTGTGCCATTGGCGCTCGAAAATGATTGTACGATACAAGGACTCAAAATCCAGAATGCGATTGTTGGAATAGATGTTACAGGTACAAATAATTCGATTGGAGTTATCGGCGGCAATTACAATGAAATAGTTAACTGCACCTCTGCCGGCATATCTATATCAAATTCAAATAACAAAATCTATAATAATTTTATAGGCATAACCCATAATGATCAGTTAATGCCAAACGGAACCGGTATCTTAATTGCCGAAGGATCAAATGAAATTGGTAAAAATCAGGTTGGGGCAAGTAATATAATATGCGGAAATACAGTTGCCGGAATAATTACAGGCTTCGGTGACGGAAATATAATTGCAGGCAACTTAATCGGAACGAATTTGTCAGGGCAGACAGGAATCGGAAATTCAATTGGTATTTCAATTTCTTCAAGTAATAATCTGATCGGCGGATCAGACGCGCTGTCGACAAACACAATTTCAGGCAATCAAATTGCAATAGCTATATCAGCGGCACCACCAGACGTTATTGCCGACCAGAATCTTATAGTTAATAATATTATTGGCTTATCTTTTCTTCAGGACATTACAATTCCAAATAATAATGGAATAAGCATCACAAATGGTGTTACAAATGCTAAAATATATGATAACGTAATTTCAGGAAACACTGCCACAGGAATTGGAATTTTTGGTTATGACAATGATAGCTATACCTTCGGGCATTTGATATACAGAAATAAAATAGGTGTAAATAAAAACGGAGTTCAGTTTGGAAATGGAATTGGTATAAATATTTATGGTAATGTTGAAGATGTTACAATCGGTGTGGATGAAATTAATAATTATGTGGCAAATACAATCATCGGAAATATAGATGGCGGAATTGATATTACTTCTTTTCAGGGTTACTCACCAAATGAAATAGTTTTTAGAAAAAACATAGTTCACAGCAATACTATCAATAATCTTTTTATGGATAGCTTGTCTAATTTAGCATTTAGCAAGCCGTTGGGATTATCATTAAATGGCAGCACTCTTTCAGGTTCACATCCACTACCAGGAATTATTATTGATATTTATAAAGCAAATAGATTCGAATTATCAGCCTCTGCTTATGAGTGGCTTGGTTCTACAACAACGAACGCAAACGGTACATTCTCTTTTTTAATCAGCGATCCTTCTGTTCAGGCGGTTTCAGTTACGGCCACAAATCCGTTATCAGGTTCAACATCGGGGTTTGCCAGGTATTCCCTTGTCACTTCTGTTGAGAACGATGAACTTGTACCGGCAGAATTTTCTTTAGAACAAAATTATCCCAATCCGTTTAATCCTTCTACCAGTATCAAGTATCAAGTATCCAGTATCTCTCAGGTAACACTCAAAGTATATGATGTACTTGGTAATGAATTTGCAACATTAGTAAACGAAGAAAAACCTGCAGGAGTTTATGAGGTTGAGTTTGATGCAAGCAAATTATCCTCAGGAGTTTATTTCTACAAACTCAATGTTGGTTCGTTTAATGAGATAAAAAAAATGGTTCTAACAAAATAGCATTCAATAATATAGTTAAGGAGACTTTTTTATGAAATCTTTTCTGACCCTCTTTTGTGTCGTGCTTTTACTTAGCTCTTATTCCATTGCACAGAATGTTGAAGCAAAACTTGGCAGTGGCGGCGCGTTTAGCGTTTTTAACTCTAGTAATTCATCAATACTTAGCATTAGTGAAAACGATAATAACCTAAACTTAAGAAATTTAAATATAGAGAATACACTGGGAGCAAATGTGGGGATCATTTACAAAGCCGGACAAAGAATTTTTCACACCTTTGGAACCAATAATTTGTTTTTAGGTTATAATTCCGGGAATTTTTCTCTATCCAGCTCTTCGAATGGTAATATCGGTATAGGAACTGCAACTTTACAAGGTCTGACAACCGGAGTAGAAAACACGGCCGTAGGAAATGCAGCTCTTGTGCAAGTTACTATTGGTAATTATAACTCTGCATTTGGTTCATTTGCTTTAGAGCCCAATACTCTTGGTAATTTTAATTCGGCATTTGGCTATGCTTCACTCCGCAGCAACACTGTTGGTAATGATAATGCCGCATTTGGTGTAGCGGCTTTATATTCTAATACAACCGGTCACGATAATGCTGCATTTGGAAATTCAGCACTCAATCTGAACACTACAGGTTTTTTTAACTCAGCATTTGGTATGAACTCATTAAGAAAAAATAATGGAGATGAAAATTCGGCATTTGGTCAGGCATCTCTCTTTGAAAATACAACGGGTTATGCAAACTCGGCTTTCGGTGTTGGGTCATTAGCTCAGAATACGACGGGGTTCTTGAATACCGCAATTGGCTTAAATGCAGGAAGTACTGTTACCACAGGTTCAAATTTAGTACTAATCGGAAGCAATGCCCAGCCTACTTTACCAAACGCTACTAATCAAATTACACTTGGTAACAGTTCAATTACAAGTTTAAGATGCAACGTTACATCAATATCTTCTCTTTCAGATGTGAGAGATAAGAAAAATATTAAAGACCTTTCACTCGGTCTGGAATTTTTAATGCAGGTTAAGCCAAGAGAGTTCAATTGGGATAAACGCGAATGGTATGAAGGAAATGTATCCGATGGAAGCAGAACGGAAGATTATCCAACGGCCGGCTTCATTGCACAGGAGCTTGACAATCTCCAATCAGAAATAAATGCCGATTGGATGAACCTTGTAATAAAGGAAAATCCCGAAAGATTAGAGGCAACTGCGGGCAACCTGTTTCCTGTTGTAGTGAAGGCGGTTCAGGATCTTAAGAAAGAAAAAGACGCTGAGATAGCACAATTGAAATCAGAAAACCTATTGCTTAAACAGGAATTAGAATTGCTTAAAGAATTACGGTTGCGGTTAGCCAACCTTGAGCAAGCGATAATTAATTCGGATGTAAAATTTTCAAGTAATATAACTAAATAATTTTGAAATAAAATTTATTAATGAAAGCCGAATTATTATGAAAAATAAAATAGTTTTAGTCTTCCTTTTGACCATCGTTGCCCTGAATGCACAAAGTGTTATTACACTAAGTGCGGGAACTACAATAGAAATTGGTACCGGGGCAGATTTATGTGCCGGTTCAATTGAAGGAAGCGGACAGCTTTTAGGCAGTGGTACTTTCTGCGGGAACCCTACAGGAGTAGAATCTAAAGATGATATTAAATTGCCAACAGAGTTTGCACTTGGCCAGAATTATCCAAACCCGTTTAACCCTTCAACAATAATCAGTTTTCAGTTACCGGTGAGCAGTAATGCAACATTAAAAGTATATGATGTTTTGGGTAATGAAGTGGCAACACTATTGAATGAATACAGGGAAGCAGGTAAATATGAAGTTGTCTTTGATGCATCATTCGCCGGAGGCGGACTGTCAAGCGGGATTTATATTTATAAACTGCAGGCAGCCAATAATATTTTCACTAAGAAGATGACTATTATCAAATGAAAAAATCTTATGAAGAACTTAGAAAAAAGGAAAAGATTTATTCGATGGCTTTAATGGCTATGATATCGGTCGTTGTTATAGCAGCTTTTTTTCTAATGTATCTGATTATATCACAATTATAATAGTCGGGGAAGGGAAGCATCTCCTATCGGTTCCTTGATAAAAAAGCCGCAGTTGAAAAATACAGCGGCTTGATTTAAGTGTAAAAAGTCGGTTAATAAATAATCACAATCAAAAAAAAGGAGAGTAAAAATGAAAAGTCAACAATTCTCAAAAATGTTTCTTGTAGTGTTAATAGCAGCACTTTTATTTGCAGCCTGCTCAAAGGACTCTAACAATCCGGTTGATCCGGGCACAGATCCAACAACAAGCGGAGCATCAGTAAAGTTAAACGGCGGCGGGTTTAATAATAAGCAGGTAAATTTATCCCTGGGATTGAGTGCTTATATAATTAATGATAATGCGACTTATGTTCAATTTATTGGAAAGGTGGATAATGACTCATTGTATCTTGTATTCGTTTTCGAAGGTAAACAGACCGGCACTTTTCAGTGGAGCGGCAGTACTATAGAAACCTATGTATTACATATTTCACAAACTGGGTCATTTGTTTATGCAAATATGACCGAAGGCTCTACCACAGTTTCTTCTTATGGTGAAGTTGGCAGTAAAATAAACGGAAATTTTAGCGGAAAACTAATAGAGACAAGCGCACAGCAAGTTGAATTAACAGTGGAGGGTACTTTTTCTGTAGTGCGCGGACCCGACGAGAACCAGTAAATACAAAATTCAAAAGTCAATCATAATTCTTACTATAAGCAGAACAGGAAATTTTTATAAGTTACTAAAAAGAAATCAAAATATTTTTAATTAAATGTGAAACAAATATGAGTTTTAAATATTTTAGAACGACATCATTCGTTCAAACGAAAGTTTTAATAGGAATTATCAGCATGTTAATTGGTTGCTCTTCAGCGGAGTACATCCCTGAAAAGATGGATGCAACGCTAAAGCAAAGAATTTCTTTTCTCGAAAAGGAAGAACCAAATTCCTTTATTCAGTTTACGGGTAAAACAAATTCATCAATAAATGATGAAATCAAAACCGAACTTGAATCTACCGGAATAAAAGTAGAAAGCATTATACGGGATATTTTCACAGCTTCCGGAACAGCAGAGAATATAAAGAAAACAACATTACTTGATTTTGTTGTTTTTCTTGAGTTAGCAAAAAAGATGGATATGAAATAAATAACTAAAGGAGCACAAATGAAAAATCTATTTTTACTGCTGTTGGCTTCGATATTATTATCGGTTAACAGTTTTTCTCAATTAAAATATTCCGGGATAAATCTTGAAGGAAGAAGCGGTGAACATCCGGATAAAATCATAAGCTCTGAAATAAAATCTGCCGACCAGTTTAGCAATAAAATCAGCCCAATGCTGAATATTTTTCTGGACAACATCTCATCCAATAAAAGCGTTCATGTTCGTGTACCTGAATCAATTGGTTCACTTAAAGAATTAATATTCTTTCATCAAAATGAAATGGATGATATTCTGCTTCCGGTTTTCATAAGAACATCATCTATTCCCGCATTAGAAAGTATGATTTCTTTCCTTGGAGGAAAAACCGAAACTGTTGCAGGTGATATTATCGTTGCTGATATGCCCGTATCAACTATAAGAGAATTGGCTCTCTCATCCGGAGTCATTTACATTGAGCCCAGCACTATTTCTGAAATGAAAATAGATATCAGCAGGGTTGAAGCAAAAGTTAATCAGCTTCATAATGGTACCGGCATTTCGAGACCTTACAAAGGCAACGGCGTTGTTGTCGGAGTAATTGATTCCGGAATTGATTGGAAACATCAGGATTTTAAAAATACCGGAGGAAACAGGATACAATATTTATGGGATATGTCCGGCTCCAGCAATCCGCCCTCAGGTTACGGTTACGGAACTGAATACACCAAAGCACAGCTTGATGCAAATCAATGTGCACAGATAGATGGTGATGACGGTTATGGTCACGGAACACATGTTGCCGGAACTGCAGCAGGAAACGGCGGCGCACTTTCAAATTACATCGGTATGGCTCCGGAGTCTGACATTGTCTTTATTAAAGGATTCAGAACAGGTCCTGGTTTTGCAAGCACTGATGTTGTGAACGGGTGTAATTACATTTTTCAAAAAGCACAACAATTAAGTAAACCGGCTGTAATTAATTTAAGTCTTGGCGGTCATTTCGGACCGCATGATGGAAGCAGCCTATATGAGCAGGCATTAACCAATCTGACAGGAAACGGAAAAATAATAGTTGCTGCTGCAGGCAATGAGGGCGGTGAAACAATGCACTTAAGTTATGCCGTTGCCGGGTCATCATATAATGATTCTTACGAAACCCTAATAGACTTATATAGTGGCGCACAAATTTTTGTTGCCGATATGTGGTACAACAGTGGGAGTATTTCTGTTGGACTTGTGGCATACAATTCTTCAAATGGAAGTGTTATTGGCTGGACAAACGGAATAGCTCCCGGTCAAAAAATTGAAGATGCACCCTTTACTGTATCAGGAAACACTTATGGTTATGTAACAATAGATGCTACCGGAACAAATAACCCGAACAATGGAGCTAATCAGGTGCTGATTGCTGTTGACAGTCATAATGGTCAAATAAATATTGGTGATGTTACTTGGTCTGTTTATACTTATGGTTCTGGAACATTCGATTCATGGGTTGTCACCGGCGGTCAATACTCAACATTAACGCCACAGAACTATTTTAAAGCCGGTGATAACCAAAAAACAGTTGGAATGCCGTCAACAGCTCAGAAGCTTATTTGTATTGGTTCGTATGTTACAAAAACCCAGTGGATTGATATTAATGGCACCACTCAAAATCAACCGGGCAACCCGGTGCTTGGACAAATTTCAAGCTTCAGCAGTCTGGGTCCTTCAAGAGACGGACGAATTAAACCTGACCTTGTTGCACCAGGTGAAGTTATTATTGCCGCATATTCTTCATTCCTTACTCAAACGCCAGGCTCTAATATTCTTCAAGGTGGGAAGCACCAGAAAATGCAGGGAACAAGTATGGCTACCCCGCATGTTACCGGAGTGGTTGCATTACTTTTAGAGAAGAATCCATCTTTAGATTACGACCAGACAGTTACTATACTAAAAAACACAACCAAAAAAGACGGCTTTACTGGAACTTCTGCAAATAACACTTACGGTTATGGCAAACTGGATGCTTATAATGCATTCCAGAATACTTCAGGTGGTGGAGGCGGAACACAAGTGGTTATTATTCAGGAAGGTTTCGATGGGAATTTCCCTCCAGATGGGTGGTTACAGCAGATTACAAACTCAGGTTTCACATGGTTAAAAAGTAACCCGCAGAATAATAATTTTAATCAGATTGATCCTAACAGCACAGCTTCAGCGGTTTGTCCCTGGGTTGCACAAAACCAAAACGAGTGGCTGATAACTCCCGCATTCAATTTAGGTAGCGGTAATGCATCAATTGAATTTTATACCGGTTACAGCACTCAATGGTTAAGTGGTGCAACAATAAAACTTCATATATCGACAAATGGTGGAAGTAACTGGACACAAATATGGACTGCTGAAAACGACGGACAACCTTGGTCTTGGCGAAATAGGATAATTGATATTTCAGCATACTCAAACAGACAGAACCTAAAACTCGGTTGGCAGTACGTTGGTAACGACGGTGATATGGTTGCTATTGACGGAGTAAGGCTATTAGGATACACAGGTACTACAGATATAACAGAGGATGAACTAATTATTACGGATTACAATTTGAGTCAGAATTATCCTAACCCCTTTAACCCCGCTACAAAAATAAGTTGGCAGTCACCAGTCGGCAGTTGGCAAGTCCTTAAAGTATTTGATGTACTTGGAAAGGAAGTAGCCATTCTGGTTAATGAATACAAACCGGCCGGCAGATATGAAGTAGAATTTGATGCCTCTCGTCTTTCAAGCGGAGTTTACTTATACCGCTTACAAGCAGGTGAGCAATCTTTTACCAGGAAAATGACATTAGTTAAATAAGGAGATGAAATGTCTGCCCTATATAAAAACAGAAACCATAGGGAGCGTATTCTTACAATTACTCTTTATGGACTTTTTACAATGGTTTTTCTAATTTCATTTACTCTCGTTCATTTGTTAATCACTTAGCTAGATTCTAATTAAGTAGTGATAAGAAGCGCATCTCCTAATCATCAATTAAAACCGCAGTGGAAACAACCCTGCGGTTTTTCACTTCCACTTTTTAATATTTCTAATTAGAATATTTTTTAGTTTTAAGAAGACTAAAAACATTTATATAAACCATATTTAAGAAAACAATTCAATTTGAATCCCTGGAAAAGCGTTAAAGGACTTCCGCGTGATATGTGGGTGTTGTTTTATACAACGCTTATTAACCGTTCCGGTACAATGGTTATTCCGTTTCTTGTACTTTATCTTACTCAGAAAATCGGCGTAACAGCATCAGAAGCCGGTGTTGCACTCCTTGTTTACGGAATTGGCGCTTTTATTTCTGCTCCGTTGACAGGCAGGTTAGCTGATAAAATTGGTGCACTGAAAGTAATGAAAATTTCCTTGGTTGGTACAAGCTTAGTGATGCTGGTATATGGTTTTATTACAAACTATTATCTCATATTAGTTTTTTCGTTCATTCTTTCTGTAATAAATGAGGCATTCCGTCCGGCAAATCTTTCCTTAATTTCCGAAATAGTTACTCCGGCACAAAGAAGAATTTCATTTGCACTTAACCGTCTCGGAATTAATATCGGAATGAGCATTGGTCCAGTTGTCGGAGGATTTTTAATACTCATAGATTACCATTTTCTTTTTTACGTAAATGCATTTGCCTCTCTTGCAGCAGGTATTTACTTAATTCTTACACCATGGACATCCCTTAGTGAAAGCGAATCAACAATTGAAGAAGTTTCATCACAAACAAAACTAAATGCTTCGGTCCTTGGTGACAGAAAATATCTTTTCTTCCTGTTTGCTGTAATTCCGGCTAACCTTGTTTTCTTTCAGCATCTCGGCGGTGTACCATTATATATTGTGGATGAACTGGGCTATTCAACAGCGGCATTCGGACTTCTTTCTGCGATCAATACAGTTTTAATTATTATTGCTGAAGTTCCGCTTAACAATATGATGTCGAATATGTCTTATTCACGATCAATGTTCATTGGTGCACTGCTTGCAGCCATTGGTTTTGGAGCAATGGCAGTTGCTAGAGATATCACACCATTAATAATTACCATAATTATCTGGACATTCGGGGAAATGATTTTCTTTCCTGTTACTGCAACTTATGCATCTGAAATTGCACCGGCAAAAAAACGCGGAGAGTATATGGGATATTTTCAGATGACTTTCAGCTTCGCATTCTCTGCTGGTCCCTGGCTTGGTACGGTTGTTTATGAAAATTACGGCCCTGTGATTTTATGGAGCGGGGCTTTGGTAATGGGTTTGATCACCGCCGTTCTGATATTATTTGTAAAGGAAAAACAAAATGAATCAGCCTGATTTAATAAATGTTATTCAGCATCTGCTTACAGATAAAATAACAAATATTAGTATTATCGGGTTTATTGCCGAAAATCTGGTAACAGAAATTTTGCAAGAAGGCGAATCAGTACTGATAAAAGGAATAAGCGATGAAGAATGGATTTATATTTTCAGTAAAGATGAAAACGAACTAAGGACGCTTCTTGCTCAATTAAGCAATAAAGACATTTATTTTGCTTCAGTTGAAGACTGGATGATCCCCATTATAAATGAAACAAAAAAGTTTGAATGGACGCTTTCAACCATTCGGTGGTACTTACCTGATGATGTTGATGTTACAGATAACAAATTTATAAGCAATCCAATTTCTACCGAAGATATTGGTTTTATATTATCACAATCAAAGTATAGACAGTTTTTAACTGTAAGATATCTTAAAGAAAGAATTACCAGGTCAATTAGTGCTTGCATTTATGAAGATAATAAGTTGGTCGCTTGGGGATTAACTCATGACGATGGTGCTCTTGGCTCGTTAAACGTTCTTGATGAATACCGCGGGAAAAAGTATGGGACAGAAATAGTCCTTTCACTGATTCATCAATGCAGGGCACTTGGCAAAATTCCCTTTGCACAAATAGAAGAAACTAATCACAAAGCAATTAAGCTTGTAACAAAACTTGGATTTGTACAGGACAGAAGAGTTACATGGATTAAAAGCGCTCAATAAATTAGGGTTCAAGCTCGCGTTCATCTTTCAGAGTTTAGGTTCAACTCAGTGCAGCACAGCAGGATTCTAAACCAGGTTTTTACCAGGCCACCCATAATTATATTTAACCGACCTTACCCGAAATGCTTGCCCCCACAACACAATTGTTGGTTGTTAACAATTAAGTTTTTAGTTTAAGAATAAGTTTCTGTAATTATTTAACAGAAATGCTCATAAGCCAGAGCAAATGTTGGCTTTATTTTCAATTCATTTAAGGAGGCAGAAATGAATAGAAAACTTAAATTATTCTATTCAATCTTTTTCGTGTTGATCGTAACAATACTTCTCTATACAGGCTGTAATGTACAGGAGGAGAAGAAGGCAATGAGCCAGGACGAGCTGATTGCACGGGGGGAATATCTTATTGAAACTACAGGGTGTCACGATTGTCATACACCTAAAACCTTCGGACCGGAGGGAATGAAACCAGATGAAACAAAGTTGTTGGCTGGTCATCCGGAAGGATCTCAATTATATGAGATCGATATAAATATGGTTGGTCCGGGCAAGTGGATTCTAACTAACGATCATCTTACCGCGTGGGTTGGTCCCTGGGGAATATCTTTTTCATCAAATCTTACACCCGATAATGCAACCGGACTAGGTGCAGTAAGCGAGGAAATGTTCATTAAAACATTGCGGGAAGGTAAAATAAAAGGTATAGGAAGACAAATGCTTCCTCCAATGCCTTATGAAGTTTTCGGTAAAATGACAAATGAGGATTTGAAAGCAATTTACGCCTATCTCCAGTCTATTCCCTCAGTCAGCAACAAAGTAAACAAGCCGGTTCCACCGCCAATGGTAGCAGAACTTTACGGTAAGAAATAATTTCTTTATAATAATGACATCTTCTTCCGGAAGATGTCATCTTAATTTAAAATGAAGTATCCCGCATTTAATATCGAAGCAAAAGTAACCCACAATAAATATGGCATATTAAGATAGGCGGCATGAGGTTTGATCTTATAAAAACTGATGAGCATAAACACTATACTGAACCATAAGCTGATAATCACAACCAAAGCCAATCCGATCTGATTGAAATAGAAGAACACAAATGACCAGATAAAATTTAAAAACATCTGAACAGAAAAGATCCATAGGGCATTGTTTCTTTCTTTTGATGGAATTTGTTTCCAGATCAGAAATAATGATATACCGAGCAGGATGTAGAGAACAGTCCATACCGGACCAAATATCCAGTTGGGCGGACTGAACGAAGGTCTGTTTAATGAAGCAAACCATTCAGGAACAGCCTGAGCAGTAAATCTTCCTGCGATTGCACCAAGCGCCAAAGGAATTAAAATTGCTATGACAAGTTTTGTTATATCTGATCTTTTCACTGTTTAATCTTCCTGTTTTTAGGTAATAACCTCATTTGAAATCAGCTAGTCAACCGGGTTTTCATTATCAACATTATTATCTGTAGAAACATTAACCGGTCTGCCGGCTTTCTTTAATGCTTCTTTTAGAAGAAATTCAATTTGTGCATTGATACTTCTAAAATCATCAGCCGCCCATTTTTCAAGAGCGGTGTAAATCTTATCATCTATTCTCAATAAAAATTTTTTCTTATCAGGCATTATTTTTTCTTTTTCTATTCATATTCTCTAACTGTAATGTACTCCGGCGATTGACTGTCTTTGATTGTTAAGCATTACATACCAGATTAACATAGGAAGCCAGGGATATTCGTCAAGAATTTCAAATTTTCTTTTTCCCAACATAACATCGGTTTTCTTTTTTAATAATCCGGTTTGTTTAATCTGTAATAATATCTCATTGGTGTCTGTGAAAATTGTGTAAATACCTTTAAACACATTGCTCTCAAATGGAAGATGCAGACCGCGCTGCAATTGAACTGTTCCGCCAGACTTAAATGCTTTTCCGGTGTAAGAAGCAATCGGATAATTAAACCCATCTTTGCTGACATCAATAGCTGATTTCCAGATGCTTGGTCTTTTAATTATCCACTTTCCACCAAAACCGTCAACAATAGCATCGCTTTTTCGCCAGCTGGGAAAATAAGCTTTTAATATAATCCCATCAGGAGAAATTAGCTCGCAATCTCTTTTCATTTGAGAAGGTTGAACTAATTGCAAATCCAAATTACGATAATCCGAAAAACGTTTCATTATTGATATAAAGTTCCTGTGTTAATTACCGGCTGTGCATCGGATTCTGATACGAGAGCGACCATCAGATTATTTACCATAGTTGCTTTCTTATCTTCATCCAGAGTTACAATCTTTTGTTCACTCAGAGCATTCAACGCCATTTGCACCATGCCAACAGCTCCTTCAACAATTTTGGTTCTTGCCGCAATAATTGCCTGTGCCTGCTGCCTGCGTAACATCACCTGAGCAATTTCCTGTGCATAAGCAAGATGTGAAATACGAGCTTCAATAATGCTTACCCCAACAACTTCCAGTCTGGTTTGAACTGTGTTCTTTAAGCTATCGGCAATTTCCTGTGGACTTCCCCGCAAAGAAGATTTATCATCTTCTTCAACATCATAAGGATATTCAGATGCAAGAGTACGAATAGCAGTTTCACTTTGTATGTCAACAAACTGCTCATAGTTTTCAACATCAAAAACTGCTTTTGCTGAATCAACAACTTTCCAGACTATGACAGCACCAATCTCAATCGGATTGCCGTGAAGATCATTCACTTTAATTCTCTGGCTGTTGAAGTTTCTTATTCTCAGGGAGACTCTTTTCTTTACAGTAAAAGGATTAACCCACCAGAATCCGGAATGACGAACGGTGCCTATGTATTTACCAAAGAAAATTAAAACACGAGAATCATTCGGTTGGACCATTATCAATCCCGTTAAAGTAATTATACCAATTAGTAAAAGGGGAATAAAGAACCAGAGTATTTGTGGATTGTTCGATTTAATTCCAAGAACCAACAGGTAGATATCAATTGCCACTAAAGCAAGCGCGAAGAACAGCATTAAAAACCCATTTAGTTTATTAGCGGGTTTTTCAACTATCTTTTCCATTTTACAATCCTTTCTAAAATTGCTATCGTAATGATATCACATTGATAGCAAAAAGTCAAGGGGCTAAAATCGGTTGAATTCAGCATTTTATCGCAGAAACAACGAGTTCTATCCACGCGAATGGTAGGATTATTCGCTAATGGCTGGATTCAGAAGTTTTAAGGCTGAGTGCTTTGCCCCCGGCGATAACGAAGCAAGATAATGATCCTGTACAAGAAATGATATTTCATGTTTAAGTTCAGAGTGCTTATTTGCAATTTTGATGATAAGCTTTAATGCATTAATTCTTACAGAGGGAGATTTGTTAATTTGTTCCCAGATATTCATGCACATATCGAATAAAACACCTTCATACTTTTCATCGAGATCCATCATCAGAAGAATTTTTAGAAGTTCCCGCTGATGTCCGTCGTTCTTTCTCTTTGCTGCGGATACAATTCTTCTGATATACTTTTTAATTCGTTTATCGTTTTCCTCAATTACACTCCACAACAAAAATGCTGCTCTCCAGGAATACGGCTGCTTGTCTGAAAGAGCTAACTCAACTGCTTCTTCAAAATATTCCGGATGAGCATTCATAATAGAAATCATTTCATCTTTGCAGCAGCTTACTAATGTTTTTTCTAAGGGTGATTGCATTGATTAAAATATTTTTTTGCCGAAGGTAAACAAAATTACCAATTTTTATAGATAGCACCCATCACCCAAAATTATTTTTTATTAACTCATTGTACAAAAAAGTCTTGTTGTGTAGTTTAACAGCAGTAAACTTTTTCAATTGAATCACTGTGGCTATTACGAGAACCGGGCGCACTAAAAGGTTCTCTAGTAATTAAATATATCGAGAGAACCGTTAAAGTCAAACTCTGAGTTATAAACAATTCAATAGACATTTTTATATTATAATATGAAAACATTAGTAGTTGGAGCCAGCGGAGCAACAGGAAAGCTTCTGGTAGAGCATTTATTAAAAGCAGGTCAACAGGTCAAAGCAATTGTTCGTCCTTCAAGTAATATTCCCGACTCCTGGAATAACAATAACAATAACAATCTAACAGTAATCAGATCAAACATTGCACAAATAGCTGTTGATGATATGGCAAAACTTCTTGCTGATTGTCAGGCTGTTGCTTCCTGCCTCGGACACAACCTGACACTGAAAGGTATTTACGGAAAACCACGAAAGCTTGTTACGGATACTGTCCGGTTATTATGCGAAGCAGCATTAAAACTTAAACCGGAAAAGCCACTTAAACTTGTTTTGATGAATACTGCGGGAAACAGTAACAGAGATTTAAACGAACCTATTTCAACCAGACACAAATTTATGCTGAGCTTAATAAGATTATTTGTTCCGCCGCATTCTGATAATGAAAATGCTGCAGATTATTTAAGGGTTAACATCGGAAAACAAAACAAACATATAAATTGGGTGGCAGTTCGTCCCGATACATTAATTAATGAAGCAGAAGTAACAGAATATACACTGCACAATTCACCAACAAGAAGCGCTCTTTTCAATCCGGGTAAAACAAGTCGAATAAATATTGCTCACTTTGTTCTACAGCTTTTTGCCGATGATGAAACATGGATAAAGTGGAAAGGACAAATGCCTGTAATTTATAATGTTGAAAAGTGATTGAATGAATAGGAATTGCCGTGGAGGATTTCTGTATATAAAAAAATAATTTTACTTACATTATATACAAGCATTTGCGAGTTCTATAATATCTCAAAATTAAGTGTGTTGAATAAACTTTTATTTTGGACGAAAGGAAAAAACTTTGTATTTACCACTTTTTTAATCGCAAAACCTTGCACTTGACACTAATAAGACCCATATTTAACTAAAAACATAACCTTAAAAGCAAAATATCTATGAATAAAAGAAAACTCTCAGTAATTGCAGGGATTAGCTATATCATAATTTTCTTCGCTGCGGTATTTGCAAATTTTTTCGTTCTTGAATCAATTATAAATGCTCCATTAGAAACCATTCAACAGAATCATATGGTGGTTAGATTTGGAATTTTGGCATTCATATTAACCGTTGTTTTTGATGTTGTGGTTGCATGGGCTCTTTATGAAATATATAAGGAACACTATTTGTCAATTCTAAGTACATTCTTTAGAATGATGCATGCCGCAATTATGGCTGTTGCTGTATTTACGCTTCCGTTAGCAGTAAAGTTAAATACTGTTGAAGAAATTCTGAGGCAAGTTGACATTTTTAATATTATATGGCTTATCGGGCTTTTCTTTTTCGGAATTCATCTGATTCTTCTAAGCAAAATAATTGGTAAGCCCAAAATTATTGCTCTATTCCTGACTTTAGCCGGTATAATGTATATGATTGATACAAGCGCGCATTTCATTCTACCAAACTATGAAGCATATGGCTCAATATTTTTAGCCCTTGTTGCAATTCCCAGTATGGTTGGAGAAATGTCCTTTGCAATTTGGCTCCTCTTAAAAGGTGGTAAAGCAAAAAGTTGATAATTTAAGTTATCAAAAGCAGTAGTAATGAGGTTCAATGATTGCCGATTTAAAGTGTATACACTTTAAACAATACCCGAGCAGATAGAGTTAAAAAATTTTTAATTAAAAAGGGCATCGTGGTAATGCCCTTTGTAAGTGCAAGGTTTGAGATTCTTCGTCCCGATTTTATCGGGACTCAGAATGACGGATGTCTCGTTTATTTCAAATCGAAACGGTCAAGGTTCATTACCTTATTCCATGCTGCAACAAAATCCTTAACGAATTTCTTTTTTGCATCATCCTGTGCATAGACTTCAGCAAGTGCACGCAGTTGTGAGTTTGAACCAAAGATAAGATCAACACGTGTTCCTGTCCATTTAACTTTTCCGGTTTTACGATCTTTGCCCTCAAACGTATCTTCTTTATCAGATGTCGGATTCCAAACATTACCCATATCAAGTAAGTTTACAAAGAAGTCATTTGTTAGTTTACCAACTTCATCTGTAAATACTCCATGTTTAGAACCGCCGTAGTTTGCTCCGAGTACACGCAATCCGCCGACGAGCACTGTCATCTCCGGTGCACTGAGGGTAAGAAGCTGCGCTTTGTCAACAAGCATTTCTTCTGCTGATACGATGTATTTCGTCTTCTGATAATTACGGAAACCATCTGCTTCGGGCTCCATATATTCAAATGATTCTACATCAGTTTGCTTTTGTGATGCATCCATTCGTCCCGGTGTAAACGGCACTTCAATTTTGTGCCCAGCATCTTTAGCCGCTGCTTCAACTGCGGCGCATCCACCCAATACAATAAGATCAGCCAATGAAACTTTTTTGCCGTCTTTACGATTGTTAAATTCTTTTTGAATGCTCTTAAGTTTTTTGAGTACTTTTTCTAGTTGTGCGGGTTGATTCACTTCCCAATCCTTTTGAGGTTCTAAACGGATGCGGGCGCCATTGGCTCCTCCACGAAAGTCAGAACCACGAAAAGTAGACGCAGCAGACCAGGCAGTATAAACCAGTTCTGATATTGATAATCCTGAATCTAAAATTTTCTTTTTTAGACCCTCGATATCTTTTTTATTTACAAGTTTATGATTGACTTCCGGAATTGGATCCTGCCAGATTAAATCTTCTTTCGGAACTTCCGGACCACTGTAACGAACTTTAGGTCCCAGGTCCCGGTGAGTAAGTTTAAACCATGCTCTTGCAAAAGCATCGGCAAAAGCTTTTGGATCCTTGTGGAATCTTCTTGAGATTGGTTCATAAATAGGATCGAAGCGCAAGGATAAATCAGCAGTTGTCATTGTTGGCGGATGCTTCTTTGATGGATCGTGAGCATCAGGAATCATATGTTCCGGTTTAACATCTTTAGCCTGCCATTGCCATGCACCGGCAGGACTTTTAACTTTTTCCCACTCGTAACCGAAAAGCATATCGAAGTAGCCCATATCCCATTTTGTGGGATTTGGTTTCCATGCACCTTCAAGTCCGCTGGTGGTTTGGTGTGGACCTTTACCTGTTCCAAATTTATTGATCCAGCCAAAACCCTGTTCTTCAATTGGTGCTGCTTCAGGTTCAGGACCAACTAAAGCTGGATCACCTGCGCCGTGCATTTTACCAAATGTGTGTCCGCCCGCGGTTAGTGCAACTGTTTCCTCATCGTTCATAGCCATACGTTTAAATGTTTCACGCACATCACGACCTGAAGCTACCGGATCAGGATTTCCATCGGGACCTTCGGGATTAACATAAATCAATCCCATCTGAACTGCTGCAAGCGGATTTTCCAGTTCTCTGTCACCGGAGTAGCGGCTCATTGGTTTATCGCTCGTTGCCAGCCACTCTTTTTCAGCACCCCAATAAATGTCTTCTTCCGGCTGGTAAATATCTTCTCGTCCGCCGCCAAAACCAAAAGTTTTAAAACCCATTGATTCCATTGCGCAATTGCCGGCTAAGATCAAGAGGTCAGCCCAGGAAATTTTATTTCCATATTTCTGCTTGATAGGCCAGAGCAAACGTCGTGCTTTATCCAGGTTGCCGTTATCGGGCCAGCTGTTTACAGGTGCAAAACGCTGATTGCCTGTGCCGCCTCCTCCGCGTCCGTCGGCGGTGCGGTAAGTGCCTGCGCTATGCCATGTCATACGAATAAAAAGACCGCCGTAATGACCCCAATCTGCAGGCCACCAATCCTGCGAGTTGGTCATAACCGCATACAAATCTTTCTTCAGAGCTTTGTAATCAATCTTGCTGAATTCTTTTGCATAGTTAAATTTGGCACCCAAAGGGTTTGATGCCGGATGATGCTGGTGAAGTATTCCAAGATTTAATTGGTTAGGCCACCATTCTTTATTTGATGTACCCCTTCCGAAAGAAGTCCTTCCGGTTATAGGGCATTTGCTTTCATCACTCATAATATTTCTCCTGATATTATTAAGGTTAATAGTTATTTAATGGTTCTTATTTTTATTAAATGTTCCGATTATCTGAAGCTTAATATCTTTCAAATTAAAATTGGGAATTTTCTTTTTCTTAAAATATTTTTGGAGCATCTCATTAAGCTGCTCATCAAAAAAATCTTCTATTCGTTCAGTGTTCTCACAATACAGATGATGATGCTTATCGAGAATAGCATCATACCTCATAAAGTCTTGTTCAGTCTTTACCTTTTTAACTAATCCTTTCTCAACAAATGTTTCAAGAGTTTTATAGATTGTACCAACTGCAATGTTAGGGTGATTCTTTACAACGTATTCTTTGATTATATCCGCGGTAGGATGATCCTTAAGACTGGTTAATGCTTCCAGAACAGCTATCCTTTGAGGAGTAACCTTTAGATTGTTGTTCTTTAGTTCGATTCTGATATTATCTTTTTTCACGGACAAAAATTATTAGATAAGAATTATTCCTATCTAATATAAATGTTTATTTGTAGGATATCAAGGTGAAAGGTTTAAGTTTATGGTGATATTATTAGTGATGTGAGGATAAAAATTAATATGTGCAGTGGAAGTTACTTGACTCAAAGACTTTAATTAGGCGGGAGATCTTCTTAAACATAACAACTAAAAAGAATCAAATGGGTTTTTAATTTTGTTTAACTGCGATTTACTTATTTGGGCATATAATAAAGTTGTCTTAATATCTTTATGCCCTAAAATTTTCTGGATCAATGAAATATCGGTGCCTTGTTCAAGTAAATGGGTTGCGTAAGAATGTCGGAGAGAGTGAACGGTGATATGTTTTTTAATCTTACAGTTTCTTACTGCTTTTTTAAGAATTGCCTGAATGCTGCGTGCGGAATAAAAATTTTCAAACTGTCCCTCAAATAAAAATTCAGTTGGTTTATATTCTTTGTAGTAATCCCTTAACAATAAAAGCATTTTATTGGACATGGGGACAAATCTATCTTTATTGCCTTTTGATTGGCTGATCCTTAACAGCATTCTATCGGAATCAATATCTTTTACCTTAAGATTAATGCATTCGCTAATGCGTAAACCACATGAGTATATCAGCGAAATAATAGTATTATGTTTAACATTTTTTATACTGTCAATTATAGCTTTAATTTCTTCTATGCTTAGCACATCCGGAAGTTTTCTTTCTGTTCTATACCCGCGCAAAAAATCACTGTTTAATTTCTGATTAAAGATTATTTCGGCGTAAAGTTTTACTGCCATTACAGAGTTTTTAATGTGACTAAAAGAAAGGTTTTTCTCTTTTAGATATACGGCAAATTTATATAACGAATCCTGATCGGGTTTTTGTAAACCAGAAAATTTAGTGAACTGCTCTACAGCTTTGATGTATGTTTTAATAGTTTGCGGAGCATAATTTCTTAAAGACAGGACTTCCCGCAACAAATCAATTTTACCAGCACTCATTCAGTATAACTCCAAATATTGTGGTTTTCCCGCAGTAAATTTAATTAAATCATTTAAATTTTGTATTGTTGCGGTAAATAATAAGTTAGGCACAAGGTAAACACGAAACGTAAAACTATAATAAGATTAAACCTAATTGAATGAAAATAGCATCGAAAATATTAATGATTGTATTGCTCATTTGGACAATGGTAATGCTCATTTGGGGATTGAGCGGATTTTTTGAATATTTCTCAGGAATTAAGCCTTTTATAAACCTACAGAATTCTGCCTATCCAAAGGCTGTACAATTTGTCCATTGGTTTTTGATAACGCTAACAGGTGGCACGTTTGTTTTTGGGTATTTCCTGAAATGGAAATGGACACCGTACTTTATGGTAATGCTCTTTTCTAACCTTGCTGTCTTATGCACAATACAAACTTTTGACTTTATGTCGGAACAATGGAGTTTTACTGCCTATTTTACCGAAATAGTCTTGTATATTTTGCTTTCCGCATTTTTATTGTTTTCATCGCTTTCAAAATCACGATTTAAGCACAAACTCTAGTGTATGAAAAATGTATTGATTGCAGGAGCATCAGGTATGGTTGGTAATATCATCTTAGACCATTGCTTGTCATCTTCAAAAGTAGGTGCAGTAATATCATTAATTCGCAAGAAATCGGATAACACGCACTCGAAGTTAAATGAAGTCATTATTGAAGATTTTACGGATTACGCCAAGCATCGAGATTTGTTTAAGAATATAGATAGTGCCTTTTTCTGTATTGGAGTTTATACAGGTAGTGTTTCCGATAAATTATTCAAGGAAATTACAGTGGATTATGCTGTAAGTTTTGCCAAAATGCTAAAAGATAATAGTCCTGACGCTAAACTTTGTCTTCTCAGTGGAGCCGGAGCCGACCGAACCGAAAAAAGTAAGACTTCATTTGCGCTTTATAAAGGAATGGCTGAAAATCAAATTGATAAATTAGGTTTGGAATTTTACGCCTTCCGCCCAGGATACATTTATCCAGTTGAACAAAGAAAAGAGCCAAATTTGATGTATGCCATTATGCGAAGTCTTTATCCTATCCTGAGACTTTTAGGAAGTAACTTTAGCATTCAATCAACTGAATTGGGTAAAGTAATGTTGGATATAGGATTGAATGGAACAGATAAAAAAACACTAGAGAATAAAGACCTGATTAATTATTTAGAAGAGCAAAGAGATTATTAAAAAACATAAGAAATTAAGAAGAAAGTAGATTTGAAAAAGAAACCCAGTGCCTAACAATGTATATAAAAAATAGGCGAAATAGTAGTAAAATCAAGAGTTTTGGCTCGTATCAAACTTTGTGTTTAACCTAAAGTTTAGTGCTTCGTAATCGCCTACTTTTCATATACTCAACGTTGTGCGTCATTTAAAACAGATTAACAATGAAAACTTGGAATACATTCACAAAAAGAATTCGGATAAACAAACCAATAGATTCTGTTTATCGCAGTTGGGCAACCAAAGGTCAAATTGAAACTTGGTTTCTCGAAAAAGCAGATTATTTTTTAGGAAGTAAGCAAAGGCAAGCTGATGAACTTGTTCAAAAAGGAGATAGTTTTCTGTGGAAATGGAACAATTGGGATTTTATAGAAAAGGGTCAGGTTTTGGAAGCGAACGGCAAAGACTTGATATCATTTACATTTGGTTCAGGCGGTATCGTTACTATCAAACTCATTGAAATTGCAAATAGCACAGAAATTGAACTAACGCAGAAAGATATTCCAACTGACGACAAGAGTAAGATGGAAATTTTTGTTGGCTGTATAACAGGGTGGACTTTTTGGCTTACGAACTTAAAAGCTTACTTGGAATATAGTGTAACCTTGCACGCCAAAGGTCTTCAACAAGAAGAGACGAAAGACTTAGTAAATAGTTAATATGAATAAATTATTGATAGCGTTTTGTCTGTTTATTGTTGTTTTATACAGTTGTGATAACAATACAACATATAAAAGTAATTCTTCAGAAATAAAGGCAGTAGAAGACTTTATAGTTGATTATTACGCAGTTATGTCTTCTCGAAATTGGACTGATTACTCAGATTTTTTTGCAGAGAAAGCTACATTAACAACTATTTGGTTTGACACATCAGATACAAACCCTCAAATTTTTACCAATACTATATCGGAATTTGTAGGACAAACCGCCAATGGGCCTGACAGTCAGCCTATTTTTGAAGAAAAACCACTAACCATAGATGTTGAAATAAAAAATAATCTCGCTTCTGTTTGGGTAAAATATGAAGCAAAGTTTGGGAGCGAAAATGAACTTATTGAGTGGAAGGGGTATGATTTGTTCAGTTTATTGAAGTTTAATGATAAATTGTATATAACGTCAATCACTTATGTATCAGATGAATAAAAAAACGATCGCACAACATTGGATAAGCGTAATGCCGGCTAAAGTGCTAAATTCAAACTTTGTGCTTTTAAGTAAATTTGGTGCAAGCCGACAGTAAAGTGCTTCGAAAACCGCCACAAGTCATATACGCGAACCGTTGGCATTCATTGTAAACAAATTGAACATGATGAGTAAATTAATTCTAAATAGAATTTTAGCTTTTGCACTCGACTACTTAATAATCATTGGCTATGGAATGGTCTTATTTGCAATAACGACTACAATAAGTGTTGCAAGTCTATCACTGCTTGAAGGGCAAATAGTTGGATTTATCAGTTTAACTTTGCCTGTATTTCTCTACTTTTATCTTATGGAAAAAAGTAGTTTGGCAGCCACATTAGGAAAGAGAGTAATGAACATTTCAGTCCAAACTAACACTGAAAATAATAGTCAAAGAGTATTACTCAGAAATATTCTAAAATTTATACCATGGGAAATTGCTCACTTGGGAGTCCATTGGATTATATATTACTCGGGAATTGATAAAGCTCCTCCCGTTTGGGTGTGGGTCGCTTTGATCTTGCCACAGGTAACTGTCCTTGGCTATATTTTGAGCATAATTTTGTACAAAGGTGAAAGTAGTTTATACGATAAAATTGCGAATACCAGTATTGTATTAAACCAGCATTAAAATGTAAGTAAAGCGTTTTGAATGCACTTTATTAAGAATGGTAGAAACTAAAATTCGATAAATGACTTCAATAAAAAAATCTAAAAATAAAGAAGTTCAAGAATTATTGGACAAAATTAAGATGATCGATTCTGAAAAATCTGATATTCTCATCAAAATACGTCAAATTATTTTTGATACTTTCCCAAAAGCTGACGAAAGGATAATGTACGGTGGGATCGTATTCTTTATTGATGATGAAATGTTTAGTGGATTATTCTTAAATAAGGAACATATAACACTCGAGTTTTCTAAAGGATTTATAATGAAAGATCCTCATGATTTTCTAGAAGGCAAAGGAAAATACAGAAGACATTTGAAATTCAGGACAATGGATGACATAGCAAATAATGACGTGCTCTTTTTCGTGCAGCAAGCAGTGTAAATCTATTTATTGATAATCTAAAAAAGGACTGAAATGGAATCAATATCACCAAACATCTTTGTAAAAAATATTGACGAGACTATTAAGTTTTATGAGCAATTAGAATTTAAGTTAACCATGAAGGTTCCGGATGAGGGGGATTTGGTTTGGGCCATGATGGCTAATGGGAATGTATCATTTATGTTTCAAACCTTTGAGAGTTTAGGCGATGATCTGCCAGAAATTTCGAGACAAGACGGAGGTTCATTGTTGCTTTATATTCAAATCAAGGAAATCCGACAATTCCACGACAGAATAAAGGACAAGGTGAACATTCTAAAAGGGCTTGAAAAGACTTTTTACGGTGCAACGGAATTCTCAATTCAAGACCTTAATGGTTACGTTTTGACCTTTGCTGAAAGTGAAGGATAAATAACGAAATGCCAACAATGTATATAAAAAATAGGCGAAACAATTGTGAAATCAAAGCTTTTGGCTCGAATCATGCTTTGTGCTTAACCAAAATTTTGGTTCTTCGTAATCGCCTGCTTTTCATATACTGATCGTTGCCTGCAAGGCTAAGAAATGACACGCAGATAATGAATCATAATGAATGATAGATTGATTTAAAAAATAAAATAGTGGATAAAAAATGAAACCACTCAAAGACAAAATTGCACTTGTAACAGGAGGCACAAAAAATGTTGGAAAAGGTATTGCCATTGCTCTTGGAGAAGCAGGAGCAACAGTTTATGTGACAGGAAGAAGCATAACAGAAAAAGATGTGAAAGGAATTACAAACGCAGGAGGCAAAGGAATAGCGGTAGTTTGTAATCACGAAAATGATGATGAAGTGAAATCCGTTTTTGAATTAATTCAGAAGAGTGAAGGCAAGTTGGATATACTTGTTAATAACGCTTGGGGTGGATATAACAGACTGAGAAATAGAAAAGCATATTCTGGATTCAAATGGAAAGCACCTTTTTGGGAGCAACCTATTGAACTTTGGCAAGAAATGTTCAATGTAGGCGTTCGTTCGAATTATATATCAGGTTTTTATGCTACTGAAACAATGTTAAAACAAGGATATGGACTGATTGTGAATATTTCTTTTTACGCCAGCCGAAAATATTATGGAAATGTAATCTATGGTGTTGCAAAAGCAGCCGTTGACAAAATGACTATGGATATGTCGGAAGAATTGAAAAAACATAAAGTTGCTTGTGTTTCCCTATATCCTGGCTACATTGATGACACGAAAAAAGCACCCAATCCTAAAAAAGAAACTTCAATATTTGTAGGCCGAGCAATTACAGCATTAGCGTCTGATAAAAACATAATGAAAAAAACGGGACAAATATTAGTAGCTGCTGAACTAGCAAGAGAATATGGATTTACAGATATTGACGGAATTCAGCCTGAACCGTATGACCAATTATAATATAGAAAATAGACATATTGAAAATAAATTGAACAATGCCATGCAGGTAACAAAGGCTATATGCAATAAGGGTTTTAGTGCTAATTCAAGAATTCTGCCCCGTATAAAATTTCGTGTCGGGGGACAGGTAAATTGCCCGCAATCCCTTGCTACACATAGCCTCAACCGTTGTGCGTCATTTAACAAAGACGATTATGAAAAGCAATAAATTAAATCTTCGTGCAGTAGTCTTAACTTGGACAATATTAACTACAACTTTTTTTTGGACCTCCACGATGAGAATACTCTTTAAGCCAGAAATATCTAGCTGGAGTATTTTTGGTTTAGGTGGAAAGGGTTTTATTGGAGATTTTTGGTTGCTACCACTTATTATATTGTTTGCCCTATTTATCTTTTATCTCGAGGGTCGTGGAAGACTGAGGATTTTATACCATATCTTGCTAATAATCTGGCATCTATTGATTACTGCTGGAATTGTATATGGAAGTTTTCAAAGTGATGCAAATATATCCTTCGGAACATGGGGTATCAGCTTCTCATTTATATGGCTTGTTATTCCATTCGTTTTGTTTTTACTTTTAGCAATCGCATTAGTTATACTAGAATTATCAGGAAAATATAAAATACCACGTTTTGACTGGACAAAAATTAATTGGAAACCATTCCTTATTGCTCTTTTACTTTTTCCAGTTGCACTCTTGTTTTTTCGTTCAGGAACAGGGTTTAACTGGTTAGTAAAAATCGCTGTAGCATCGACAATAATTCAATGGATTTTACTAACTGAAACGTTTGGTCGACCATTTATACTCAAATCGAAACAAGCTCCAGATTCGACTGACAGATAAAATTGAAAATGAATAATCAATAATTATTAAATAAACAGATAAATTAGCGAGCACACAACACGCAATAAAAAATACAGGGTGAAAAGTGATGGATTTGAACAATATAACATTTTATTAATGGCTTGGTAAATGGATAGGTAAGAGTTTCGAAATGCCCTATGTTTCTTGTTGCCAATCGCCTTGTGCATTATTTAAACCACATTAGTTATTGAGCGGCGGCTGATAAAATCAACAAAAAAGCTAAACAATGAAATGAAAATTCCAGAGAAATTAGAAACAAAAAGACTTACAATTCGAAAGTTCGCACATTCCGATAAAGGCAGATTTCTTGAATTTATGCGTGATACAATTTCAACCAAATACCTGATGCTTACGGATGAACAAAAGACGGAAACCGGTGCAAGCGGACTATTTGAGTATGTCTTAAACTCATATGAAAGCGATACCCCTATCTTTTCAATGGCTATCGAAACAGAAAAATATGGATATGTTGGTTCTTGTGGGCTGTCGCCAATTGACGGTGATATTTGGGAGTGTTATTACAGTTTGAACCGAGAATTTCTTAAAAAAGGTTTTGCTACAGAATCACTCAAAGCCTTAATTGATTATTGTTTTAATGAATTAAATACAGAAGAATTAAGAGCTTATATGAGCCCCGAGAACCTAGACAGTTCGCGTGTGGCCGAACGGTGTGGAATGGAACACAAAGGCATACAAGTCCATCCCATATTTAAGAATAAAGGCAAATTATATTGTATAAACAGAAAGTAAGAAATTATAAGGAAAGAAAAATGCAAAGGGCCGCCGCTGAAAACGAATCTATTGTGGGTGGTTTACACTCTGCACACAAAAGCGGTTACCCGGCTTCACTTCGTTCTGCCCAAATTGGCTCCCGTTGGTCGCCAGCTTCGTGTACTTGCAAAACGTTAGATTCAAAAATCAGAAGGAACTAAATGAATAACTCAAAAAACCATGATGAACGAATAGCAAAAATGACATTTGCATCCGTCTATCCGCACTATGTAACAAAAGTTGAGAAGAAAGGGAGAACCAAAAAAGAACTGCACCAGGTAATTGAATGGCTTACCGGTTATGATGATAAAAAGCTCAAAAATCTCATTGACGAGAAAGTGACTTTTGAACAATTTTTTAAGAAAGCCAAACTGAATTCTAATACTCACCTAGTAACCGGAGTAATCTGCGGCTATCGTGTGGAAGAAATTGAAAATCCGTTAACCCAAAAGGTAAGGTATCTGGACAAGCTTGTAGATGAACTGGCTAAAGGCCGTAAGATGGAGAAAATTTTAAGGAAGTAAGCAGCCCAGAGAATTCTGAAAATAAAAAACGGACAGAGAATCTCTTCCCTGTCCGTTAAAAAGTAATACCACAGAAGACTTTATCTACATCCCATCAATTATCTTATTAAAAGTTTCACTCGGACGCATAACATCAGCGGCTTTTTTATCGTCCGGTAAAAAGTAACCGCCGATATCAACAGGTTTTCCCTGCACGGATATAAAATCAGAGAGAATATTTTCTTCGTTTGAAGATAATTCTTTATTAATTTTTTCAAAGCGGGATTTTAATTCTGTATCATCATTTTGATTTGCGAGTGCTTCTGCCCAGTAAAGTGCAAGATAGAATGAACTTCCCCTGTTATCAATCTCGCCGGATTTACGTGAGGGCATTCTGCCGTTTTCAAGATACTTCAGTATAGCTTTATCAAGCGTTTCAGCTAAGAGTTTTACCTTTACATTGCCCGTTTTTTCCGCAGCCAGATCAAGCGAAGGAACAAGTGCGCAATACTCACCAAGTGAATCCCACCTGATATGATTTTCCTTAATCAATTGCTGCACGTGTTTTGGTGCAGAACCACCGGCACCTGTTTCAAACAATCCGCCGCCTTTAAGTAACGGAATAATAGAAAGCATTCTTGCGCTGGTGCCTAGTTCAAGTATCGGGAAAAGATCTGTCAAATAATCCCTGAGAACATTTCCTGTTACTGAAATTGTGTCCAGTCCTTTTCGAGTTCGTTCCAGAGTATATTTCATTGCATCAACAGGCTTGAGGATTTTTATTTCTAATCCCGTCGTATCATATTCAGGTAAATAATTTTTTACTTTTGAGATCATTTCTCTGTCGTGTGCCCTGTTTTCATCAATCCAGAAAATTGCAGGAGTTTTCGATGCTCTTGCTCTGTTAACTGCAAGCTTAACCCAGTCTTTGATCGCTTCATCTTTTGTCTGGCACATTCTAAATATGTCGCCCGTTTCAACTTTCTGCTCAAGCAAACTCTTTCCTTCAGTGTTTACTACACGTATAACGCCATCACCTGTTGCTTCAAAAGTTTTATCGTGTGAACCGTACTCTTCAGCTTTCTTTGCCATCAACCCAACATTTGACACTGCGCCCATTGTTGCTGGATCAAACTGACCCTTTTCTTTTGCATCTTCAACAATTGTTTTATACATAGTTGCATAGCTGCGGTCGGGGATCATTGCAATGCAATCCTGAAGTTCATCTTTTTTATTCCACATCTTTCCGCCGTCACGCACAACATTCGGCATTGATGCATCAATAATAATATCATTAGGAACGTGAAGGTTGGTCTTGCCTATTCGTGAATCAACCATTGCGAGTTCCGGCTGATAGGCATAAACTTTGTTTATATCATCTTCAATTTCTTTTCTTCTTTCATCCGGAAGTTTTTTTAATTTTTCAAGAACATCCGTCATACCATTATTAACATTTGCCCCGATTTCTTTTAATGTTTCAGCGTGTTTTTCAAGCGACTCTTTGAAATAAACAGAAACAGCGTGACCAAACATTATGGGGTCGGATATTTTCATCATTGTTGCTTTAAGATGAAGTGAGAGTAGAACACCTTCCTTCTTTGCTTCTTCGATCTGTTCTGCGTAGAACTTTCTGAGTTCTTTAACATTCATTACAGCGGCATCAATAACTTCGCCGTTAAGAAGCTTAAGATTTTCTTTTAATGTTGTGGTGTTTCCCTTTCCTTCAACGAATTCAATTTTTACAACATCATCTTTACTCATGGTTATCGACTTTTCAGATCCGTAAAAATCTTTCTGCGTCATATGAGCAACGCGGCATTTTGAGCCCGACTCGGGCCAGGACTTCATCATCTTGTGGGGATGTTTCTGCGCAAACTTTTTAACAGAAGCTGCTGCACGTCGATCTGAATTTCCTTCTCTAAGAACAGGATTTACAGCAGAACCAAGTACCTTTGCAAATCTTTCTTTTAATTTTTTCTCATCATCTGTTTTTGGCTCTTCGGGGTAATCGGGAATTTTAAATCCCTTATCCTGTAACTCTTTTATTGCTGCTTTAAGCTGCGGGATTGAAGCGCTGATATTGGGAAGCTTGATAATATTTGCACTCGGGTCTTGAGTCAATTCACCCAATTCAGCTAAATAATCCGGAATTTTTTGTTCTTCGGTCAGATTATCCGGAAAGTTTGCAATTATTCTTCCTGCAAGTGAAATGTCCTTTTCTATAAATTCAATTCCTGTTCCTTTAGTATACGATTGAAGGATGGGTAACAAGCAGTAAGTTGCAAGAGCGGGAGCTTCATCAATTTTTGACCAGTTAATTTTTAAACTCATTTAATGTTTCCAGTTTATTTTTCGGTAAAATATTTTTAATTAGTAGTTAAAATACTCAATTGCTGATAATTATTGAAGAATTATAGATCAACACCCCGACAGATCTCTTGATTGAATTGCAACTTTTTTAATGGAGTGGGTGTTATTATTTATTATGAAAATCACCTTATTTCTAATTATTGCCAATATTATGTTTACTTCACAACAAAGCGGCAGGAACGATGTTCTTCTTAATGCATCAATAATGAAAACCGAAAACCGCTGGCGTATAGTTAACGATGGCGTGATGGGCGGATTAAGTTCATCAAAAACGATTGTTCAGGATGATAAAATTATTTTCAGTGGAGATGTTTCATTAGAAAATAATGGCGGATTCGCCTCACTCAGAAGTCCGGTTAAAGAGTATGATTTTTCTAAATCCACGGGTGTTGAAATCAGAATAAAAACCGATGGAAAGCGTTACAGCATTTCAATGAAGGAAACCAATTACTTCACCGGCTTATTTTATACTTCCACATTCGAGACAAAAAAAGATGAATGGATAACTGTGAAAATTCCTTTTGATAACTTTAAGCTTTACTACTTTGGTAGAGAAGTCAACTCCGGCAAAATAATCCCTCTCAATAATATTAAAGAGGTATCGTTGCTGATCGGGGACAAGCAGAAAGGAAAGTTTAATGCAGAAATAGAATATCTCCGACTATATTAATAGTTTGCATAAATTAAATACGCATTTTCACAAAATAATTCAAAGGACAAAAAATGGATATACTAAACACAAGTAAATCAGCACTTGGCGGCGAGGATAAGAAAGATGATCTTATGTCAACCGTAATGGGTTTGCTTGGCGGTTCAGACGGACTGCAGAATTTAATCAGCCAATTTGATTCAAAAGGTCTTGGAGATGTAATTGGCTCCTGGGTTGGAACCGGACAAAACAGATCCATATCCGCCGAACAGATTCAAAATATTCTCGGTTCTGATGCTTTAAGCGGCATTGCATCTAAACTTGGAATAAATGTTAATGAATTATCCGGACAGCTTTCAAATCTTCTTCCCGGTGTTGTTGATAAACTAACACCTGAAGGCAAAGTTCCGGAAGGCGATATTATGAGCCAGGCTTCTGATCTGCTTGGCGGTTTGTTTGGAAAGAAATAAACTTCTAATAAGAATTTAATCTCAAGCCGTGGTAGAAATACTGCGGCTTTTTTATTTATTCTCAACCAGCGCAAGTCTTTACGGATGGCAAGGTGTTCTTAATCATTCGCACCTATGTTTTTTAATCTAATTTTTATTAATGACGTAAATTTGCAACGGTTAGGAATCCTAACTATATTTGTTCCGCAAACATTTATCATTAATATTAAAGGAGTAACAAATGGAACAAATTAAGGGTTATGACTACGGCAAACCGACCCTAGAGCAATCACCTGTTACAATGCAGGACCTGGCTCTGTTAAAGAAAACTCTTTTGTGGTCTGATGACGACGACCGCTACCTGCAAATGGCGGGCGATGTTCTGAAAGATCAAACTAATGAAGTGCTGGATTTGTGGTACGGCTATGTCGGCGGTAATGAACATTTGGTACATTACTTCACAAAAGACGGTGCACCAAATATGGATTATCTTTCTGCCGTAAGAGCAAGGTTCGGGCAATGGATTATTGATTTATGCACAAAACCTTATGATCAGAACTGGTTGAATTATCAGCACGAAATAGCATTAAGACATCACAGCACAAAAAAGAATAAAACAGATGGAGTTGATGCTGCTCCCATCATTCATTACCGGTATATGACTGCTTTCATTTATCCAATTACTGCGACGATAAAATCATTTCTTGGTAAAAAAGGACATTCACAAACTGATGTCGACGGTATGCACAATGCCTGGTTCAAGGCAGTGACCCTTACGGTTATTTTATGGACTTATCCATATATTAATAAAGGTGAATTCTGAGAAGGAATAAATATTAATAATCGGATTAGCCGGAACATATTACAATAAATATTATCCGGCTGGTCCTTCTTTACCCTTGTGGTTGAAATAATAAACTGCGGGGTAAAAGAAATAATTATTTCATAGTTTCGTTCAATAAATATTTTTAATAATAAGTTGAGATAAATGAAAGCAGCAGTTTGGGATTCGTATATAAAAAAAGACAACGGCAATGTTTTGCATTTTGATGTTGTTGTGCCCGACAGCAGAAGCGAAACGGCAATAGTCTACAAATACGCATATGAGTATTTGAAATCGCAAGGTATTGACGATGTGGAAATCAATGTAAAGAATTGTCAGTTTTGTCATATTGAAACCCTGACAGACAAAATGATATCCGATATTGAATCAAAGGGATTTTATATAATTGAAATGGATGAAATTCCTTCTGAACTGCCCGATAATCCGACACGGAGAGAAATGATTTTATTTTTGCGGGCGCATTTTGATGAATACAGATATGCAGAATTCAGAAATAAAAACGATATGCAAATTATGCAAATTATTCAGGAACTAAACACCCCGAAAAAGTTATGAAAAAATCTGTATTTGATTTAGATTTTCAGAACACAAGCGTTGAAAGCAGAATTATTGCTTCGCTGGAAAGAATATCCCAGGCATTCAGAGTTCTGTTATGGCAGGAAGGTATGGAACATTCTTTAAGTCCTATACAGGTGCAGGCATTAATTTTTTTATTGCATCACAGTGAAGAAAAAAGAAAAGTCAGTTATCTCGCTGATGAATTTAATATGACGAAAGCCACTATTAGCGATACAATAAAATCTCTTGAACAGAAGAAACTAATAAAGAAAGAATTTGATCCCCGGGATACAAGAAGCTATGTTATCCATCTTACCGCCAAAGGAAAAAACATTGCAAATAAAACAGCACTGTTTGCTCAGCAGTTTCTGGCACCTGTTGAAAAACTGCACAATGATGACAAGCAAAATCTTCTTTTAAGTTTGATCGAAATTATTCGTCATTTAAACGAAACAGATATAATAACAATTCAGCGAATGTGTTTTACCTGTTCATATTATCAGGTTTCGGAAAGCGGGAAGAAACATTTTTGCAAGCTATTAAACCAGGAGCTAAAGAGAACAGAGCTAAGAGTTGATTGTCCTGATCATATTTTTGCGAAACAAAAGGATTAATACTTCTCGTCAATCATTTCTATAATCGCCATTACATCAAAACTTCCTTTATGGTAGTTTCCTCAGGATATTTTATAAAATCGTTTATTTTTGTATTGTCGTTGTAAATAATAAGTCAGCGGCAAGGGTTAAAAACAAACAAATAAACATTAAAATGAAAAAACTCTTTTTTCTCTCTATCATACTCTCATTCCAAACAGTCAATTCACAGCAGTTATTTGAAGATGAGCCTGTAGTTCGTGTTAGAGTGATGAACTCAACCGCCACAATAAAAATAAATTTCTATGATGAGTGGACTCTTAGAAGCAATGAATTTCAAAAAACTTTTTCACAGGAAAATGATGAAGTTATCTTCGCAATAAAAGACGAAAATATTCTCATTAATAGTATTAAGGGTGAAACAATTCTTTCCGGAAAAAACTTCGTATTATCGGGAAGCGAAAAGGATGCTGCGCTGAAAATTAAGGATGTTCCTTATGGTGTCGGCTGGTGGTGGGAAGGGAAAGAAGATAAAATTTACGAAGGAGAATTATTTTTTTATGTTACTGCTGAAGAAACATTTGAAGTAGTAATTGCTTTACCGCTTGAACAGTATCTTAAAGGGGTTGTTCCTTATGAGATTGGAGGAGATGCACCGCTTGAGGCTGTTAAAGCACAGGCAGTTGCAGCACGCTCCGAAGCACTGACTGCACTGCAGTCAAAAGTTTACAGTGGTGAACATTATGATCTCACTTCTGATGTTGAATGCCAGGTATATGGCGGTAATGAAAGACGAACGAAAATATCTGACCGTGCAGTTATTGAATCAAGGGGATTGGTCTTATCCGAAAATAAAATTCCGATAAGTGCTTACTATGCATCAAACTGCGGGGGGCACTCCGAACTTATACAAAATGTTTGGTCTGACAGGTTTATTTGGGAGTCTTATGCCGTATCAGATTTCGATTGGGAGGAATCCCATTCAATTGAGTTAAGTAATGATGAAAATATTCGGGAGTGGATTTTATCGAGCCCCCAATCATATTGCAATCCGTATATCTTTACAGATCTACCGCAATGGAGTAAGAATAATTTCAGATGGCAAAGAGAATTTTTAACTGACGAAATCAGTATAATGACATCAGGCGGAAATGATAAAGGGAAGCTGCTGGAAATAAAAAGTTTAAATCGTGGTTCATCCGGGAGAATATATAAAGCGGAATTCTTTTTTGAAAAAGACACTTTGATGGTTGAGGGAGAACTTAATATCAGGCAGATGTTTAATCCACCGCTGAGAAGCTCTGCACTCATTGTTGACAAAACGGAGGAAGGGTTTTTGATTCAGGGTGCTGGGTGGGGTCACGGTGTCGGGATGTGTCAATCAGGTGCCGTTACAATGGCAAATCTTGGAAAAACCTTCGATGTAATACTAAAGCACTACTATAAAAAAGCAGAGTTAATGAAAATTTATTGATATAAAACTTTAAATTGTATAATAAACCTATCAATAAAACATTACTTGAGAGAAAATCTATTGTCTATTGATTTTTACTCTTAAACCTATTCACTTCTTTTGAACGGAGGGAAAGATGTTTTGTTTTTTTTCCGCACACTCTTTTGCGCCACATTTTAAAACTAGAGGGTTTCATTTCTCTTCTCATAATATCACGAAGATCATTTTCTTTCAGACCGAACTGAATTTCAATTGCTTCAAATGGAGTGCGGTCTTCCCACGTCATTTCAATTATTCTGGATATGTCTGATGGTGATAAATTATTCATATTTGTTAAAACCATTTTTAATAATTAATGGTTCAGAAGTTTTTGAGATTCAATAATTTGGTTTTATGATTGCTTCTTTGGGCTAAAGCCCTCTATTCATTTTAAATCCATAAATCAATTTTGAATAATTTTTTGAAATAGCCCCGAGTTTTAACTCGGGGTAAACAATTAAAACACCCAAACCCCAATCTGGGTGTCAGTCCAAACAATTATTATTTAAACTAAAGTCCCTTTTGTGGGTGGCTATTGATTAATTAAAGTAAGGAACGATTTCACAGAGCATTTTGTTATAATTTCAAACAATAACACAAGAAAAAGAGGATAAAATGAAAGATAAAACAGTAATAATAACCGGCGCCAATAAAGGCATCGGTAAAGAAGCAGCAAAAGAAATTGCAAAACTTGGAGCTAAAGTTTATATGGCTTGCAGATCACTCGATTCAGCTAACCAGGCAAAGGATGAAATTATTAAAGAAACCGGCAATCCAAATGTTTTTGTAAAGCATCTTGACCTTGCTTCGACTGATTCAATTCAAAAGTTTGCTGAATCATTTAAGCAAGAAGAAAACAAGCTTGATGTGCTTATTAATAACGCAGGCTTATGGACTAAAACTAAAAAGTTAACCGACATAAATGTTGAGCAAACATTTGCAGTCAATGTTCTTGGTCATCAGCTTTTAACACAATTACTTGTTGATGAATTGAAGAATGCTGCGCCGTCAAGAATTATAAATACAGCCTCACATTTTGCCGGCGGACTTGATATTAACGATATCAATTTCGATAAAAGAAATTACAATGAAACTCTTGCTTACAAACAGACCAAGCAGGCAAACAGAATGTTAACCCGTGAATGGGCAAGAAGACTTGAGAAAGATAATATTTCAGTTTATTCGATGACACCCGGATTTATTCCAGACACAGAATTATTCAGAGAGCAGAACCTAGCTGGAAAACTTCTACTTAAAATGTTTGCATTGATTGAAGGAAGAACAATTGAAGAAGGTGCGGATACAATTGTTTGGCTTGCATCTGCTGATAAAAGTAATGGAAGCAACGGAGGGTTTTTCAATCAGAGAAAAGAAGAAAAGTGCAAATTCAATAATCCGGAAGAAGAAAAAAGACTTTGGGATAAGTGCGAAGAATATCTTTCGGTTTCAAGAATAACTCTTGATTATATGGTAAACTAAATATAATATACTCTGTAGTTCTTCGTGCCTCCTCTGCCTACCGTCAGGCAGGTCTGTGGAACTCCGTGTAATCAAATTCTTTCACGAAGAAACACGAAAGTCCACAACGATAAAAATTTTGAGGCAATATGAAAGTAGGAATAATCGGAAGCGGAATGGTTGGTGCAACTTCAGCTTTTGCTATAATGATGCGCAAGGCTGCCAGCGACATTGTGCTTATTGATGCAAACCAAAAGCGTGCAATTGCAGAAGCTCAGGACATAATGCACGCAGTACCTTTTGCGGCGGCAACCGATATATATGCGGGCAGCTATGAAGATCTTAAAGATGCAAAAGTAGTTGTTATTGCCGCTGGTGCAAACCAAAAACCCGGCGAAACAAGATTAATGCTTATGGAAAAAAATGCTTCAATAATGAGAGATATTATTTCCCATACAGCAGAAGTAAATCCAAATGCAATTTTTCTAGTTGCCACAAATCCTGTTGATATAATCACCCATATTTGCGTTAATATAGCTAAAGAATTCGGAATACCTTCTAGCAGAATAATCGGCAGTGGAACAACGCTTGACACTGCGCGATTCAGATCACTGCTTGGCGCTCATATTGGAGTTGACCCACAACATGTTCATGCATATGTATTAGGCGAGCACGGCGACTCTGAAGTATTGACCTGGTCAAATATAGATGTTGGTGGTGTTTCCATAGAAGATTTTATAGCACACAGAAATATTGAATTTAATGAAGAGATAAAAAACAGAATTGATGACGGAGTCCGCAATGCCGCCTATAAGATTATTGAAGGAAAGGGTTCAACATACTATGGCGTTGCAGGTGCAATTGCTAAACTTGTTGAAATTATAAACCGCGATAATCGTGCTGTGCTGACAATCAGCGCACTTAAAGATGATGTTGAGGGAATTAAAAATGTTACTCTTTCGCTTCCTCATCTCATTGGAGGAAGCGGCGATCTTGGAGTTCTGCCAATTAAACTTAGCGTTAGAGAAAGAATGCTTCTTAAGAAAAGTGCAGAAATAATCAAAGAAAAGATTGATGAATACGAAAAAAAATGATTGAATACTTCGCCGGAATTGATGTTCAGATAAAAAGAGGCTGCTGTTATTACATTATAGATGAAAACAAAAACTATGTTGCAAGCGGCTGGATAAAAGATAATATTCCACAGTCATTCAAAGAACTATTTTTTCAAACATGCCGCCATAATCCAAATGAACTTGCAATCGGAATTGATGCTCCACGGATGCCGATTGAAAAACTTCGCACAAGATACTTTGATAAGACAAAAAACACGTGGATTAAGAGATCTAAAGCGAGCAATGGACGTGAATGCGAAGTGGTTATCAAATCTTACAATATTGCCAACCCGCAATGGACAAGAACTTACGAAGAATCTCCCGAATGGATGAGGCTTGGGTTTTCTGTTTTTAATTTACTCAAAGAATTTCCATTTGTTTATGAAGTCTTTCCTTCGGCTTCATACAAAATGCTTGAAAATGAAAATGTTAAGTATGAATTGTGTTTAACTGAATTTAACTCCGGAGTTAAGGATATGTTAGATGCCTCGGTTGCTGCACTTACAGTTTTCGAATTTGTAAATGCTCGCGGCTGCGAAGTTGGTGGTGATGACGGTTTGGGAACAATAGTACTTCCAAGAAAAATACTTTTATGAACACTCTTTATTTACTGCTCGTATTATTTTCAAGCGGTTCGTTTATTATTTACGGAAGTCTCTTGCTCGTTTCTAATAAAATGCAGAATGAATTTAAGCGTTTTGGATTAGAAAAGTTTACAAAATTAACCGGATTTTTAGAGCTTTTAGGTGGTATCGGTTTGCTGGTTGGACTAAAGCATGGTTTAATATTGCTAATTTCCTCGGGAGGATTAGCTTTGTTGATGCTGTTGGGTTTTGGGGTAAGACTTAAAATTAAAGATGGCTTTTGGCTATCTTTTCCTTCATTCTTTTTTATGGCATTAAATGTATTTATTTTTTTAACGCTATTTAAATTAAAATAATTATTTACGATTATTTTTTTTAACAATTAAAGGAGTATCAAATGGAATGGATTAAAATTGCTATTCAAATAATTATAGCGGTCTCAATTTTTAACGTTTGGTTATTAAGGTTTGGAAAGCCAACAAGCTGGCGAGGCGGAACTGCAAAAAGTATGAAAGAGGAATTCGAAGCTTATGGTTTACCGCTTTGGTTTATGAAGGTGATAGGTTTTTTAAAGCTCACTTTTGCTTTACTTCTAATTGCAGGAATCTGGTTTCAATATTTAATAACCCCGGCTGCAATTGGAATGGCGGTTTTAATGTTGGGCGCGATAGCAATGCATATAAAAGTTAAGGATTCGCTTGTTAAGTCTTTTCCTGCTTTTTCTTTTTTAATGCTCTCTTTGATTTTAATATTTATTTGAAGACCGCCATATCCGATTGATTTTTTAAAAGTTGTGGAAAGATTGTTTCTAAGAATTTGTTACAAATTTAATACAAATTTATTATCATAAATTTTAGTTTGAAGTATGACTGAATAACCTTATAGATAGAATAAAATATATATCCGACAGTTCAGTGGTTGCAATTGGTGTTTATGAATTCGTAATGAAAAATTCTGTGAAGATGGCGGTGAAGATGGATTTGGAACAATCATTCTGCCAGGAAATATTTCTTCACAACTTTCGAGTAACAAATAAAAACCCCCTCTTGAAAACACAAAGGGGGTATCAATAAAAGTTAATATAGTTTTGTTAAAAACCGATTTGTGCATTAACCAAAACCCGATGTTCTTTTGGAGTTGATTTAGTCGGCACAACATAGTTTAACTGAAACTGAGAAATTTGCGAAGGCCAGAAATTCAAACCGACAATCACCTGGTCAGCCGGATCAAGATTTTTATCGAGCTTAAAGCTGTCCCATCTTACAAGTCCCTGAAAGTTATCTAAGAACATATATCCAACAGTTGCCTGATAACTGAATGGTTTAAACTCAGAACCAACCGCAGGTTCAAACTTGCCATAAATTGCTTCAGCAGTTAAGAGCCAATTGTTATATTCAAGGCGCGTATCTCCACCAACTAAAAATCTTTTACCATTAAAGTTCGGATCTATACGACTGACGTTGACGTTTCCGTCATTGCTTTGAGCAACATTTACTGCTATTTCCAGCTTGTCATTATTATTTGTTCCGCCGGTTATATCCGGATTAAGCGCAAGTCTTCCAGTATAAAGAAATTCGTTGTTATCATTTTGGTTGTTAGAAAACCTGTTACCGTTAAACACACCGGCAGCATAAGATAAAACTGTTCCGGGAATAACACCGCGAGCCTGAACACCAATTTGTCTGTTGGGAGATAACGAAGCTAATTGTGCCCTGCTAACAAAATCAATATTTGCGGCGCTGATTAAAAACTCTCGGCTGAAGGGTGTTTTATACAGTCCTGCATCAACAACAAACGCTTTTGAAATTTTGTAATAAATTCTTGCATCCAGAATAGCCGGCGATCCCGTGAAAGCAGTTTGCACCATATAACCGATTCCTTTATCAAACTCTCCGGAGAGTTTTAATCTGAAGTTACTAAGTTCAAATCCATTTGAACCATTCGGCTGTTCATATTGATAAAGTCCGCCAACCTGAACAAGCAAACCGATCTTTAGATACTCTTTACTGAATTCATCTTTAAATTCATCATATAGCGGATTTTCTGAATACTGTGCATAAACGAAAGAAGAACAAAATATTATTAATGAAAAAAGTTTAATGAGATTTTGCATTGTTTTTCCCTGGTTGTTGTTCATTTCTACTGTTTAATTTTATCAATTGTATTTTTAAAGGATCCGGAAATATTTCCCCAGGCATTCTCAAAACCGTCTTTAATAGATTCCCATTTGTCTTCGCCAGCATCCTTTAATTCATCAAGTTTACTTTGTGCTTCGTCTTTTTTGCTTTTAAGTTCTTCAATCTGTTTTTGATATTTTTCTTTTACGTCAGAACCGGCTGACTTATACTTATCGCGTAATGAATCCAACTCTTTGTCCCAGTCTTTTAGTTGATTGGTGAACTTATCGATAAATGATTTTTTGTTTTCCATTGTTGTTTCCTCTTTTGATATGTTAGTTAATTTATTATTAATAGTTAGAAACTTCTGAAAAATTATTTCCAGAGCATAAGTCATTCCTGCAAAAGCAGGAATCTAATACAAAATCAATGGATTCCTGTTTACACGTGAATGACAAACTGAATTTTTAAGAAGTTTGAGTTAGATAATTAACTTTATCTAAAAATTAAAGTGAACACGTAAACCAAGCACAGAGTAATTATTGTTTGAACCCAAAGAATTCCAGACAACCTGAAAATGCGGGGAACAATAAACCCATTGGTTTATTTGATACCGTGTGTACAGCTCCAACAGTCTTTCATCCTGTAATGAATTGCCTGATGGTTTTGTTATGCCGTATGCAACGCCAATATTAATTCCCTGATCATCAATATTTTGTAAAAAACTCAATCCGGCACTCCAGGAGGACTCTATCCCATACCAATCCGATAATCCTTTGCTGTTTTTTCCGTAGCGGGCATAAACTTGATATTTGCCAAAAATTGTTTCATCAAAGCTTAATCCAAAACCAGCTGCATCATTTGCTATCGGGTGCCAATAATTATATAGATGAAGGTTTGCTTCCCATTCTGTGTTGGGTAAAATTTTTAATCCCGTTCCAATTATCTTATATACATTGTTCAGGATATCACTGCCAGAATTATTAGCGTTTGCAAAACCAACTTGAAAATAAAACCGACCCAGGATAGTAGTTCTAAATCTTACGCCAGGGGAGTTACCAGGTACCGCAAATGCAGGGTTATTCACGAAAGGATTGCTTAAGAATTGAAGTGTTTCATCATTAGCATATTTATTATTATCGAAATAATTTGTTAAATCTATTTTACCTGCAGTAACAGTAAACAATTCATCAAAAATTGTAAACTCTCCCCAGGCTTCCAAGACCTGCAATCTATCAATTCCATCAACATCCTGTAAAGAGCCGACATCTCCATTTAACCCTGATAGGGTAGGTGTAATTTCATCAATACCATTTCCGCCAATTGCCTCTATATCAAAGAACAATAAAGTTCCGTTGCCAAAACTGGTTAATGCGAAGATATCAAACGAACTTACCGCATAGAGCTTGTTAAAATTATTTTTTAGCCCGGATTGTAATGAGGTTGTTGCACTACCATTAAACCTTAAAGCCCCCGGGCGCTCTTCAAGTGCTCTTAATAACTCATCAATACGTTTGTTTTTGGATCTTTGGTCTTGTGGAATAATTGAAGAATCGGGTTCTTCTTTAGAATCTTTCAATTCATCAATGCTATCGGTATTTGGGCTTTTATCACTTATTGCTTTTTCCAAATCTACTCTTAGATTTTCAATCAGTAATGAAAGAGAATCGACTTTCTCTTCAAGCATTTGGATGTCTTTATTTTTTAAGGAATCATTATCCTGTGCATAGACAACGGTTGAAAAAATAATTAAAAGTAGGAAAAATAATTTACTCCCGGAATAAAAAACATTCATAATTATCTACCAATATCTTAGAATATTACTAAGTTATTTAATCGTTTAATATCTGCTTCTTGATAAGGGAAAACCAAAAACTGCGGCAAACCTTGTGCGTTCTCCTGCATCGTTAAACCTTGCGGCAGCAGTTATCCTGATGGCATCTCTGATTAAAAAGCTTGCAGATATAAAGGCTTCATATTTTATATCTATTATTTGTAAACCACCATCTCGTATTTCAAGAATGTTATCGGGATTAAGAACCAAACCTCCACGGAACTCAAATAAATTCAGCGGGGCAACAACTAAGCCCACGGTTCCCGATATATCGTCAAGTTTTGAATTATCCTTAAAATCTGCATCTGCATAAAGATTAAGTGTTTCATCAAAAAATGTTAAGCCGATACCCGCAGTGTAATTTCTAATATAATTCAGACTATCGAAGCCTACCTCACTCAAATTTCTGGCAAGGAATCCCAAAGTGATAAAGCTTGCCGGTCTTAAAATTATACCGGCATCAAAAGAAAAGAGCTTTAAATCATAAGCAGGGTAACTTGCCATTGTATAACGGTTATTTGTTCCAATAGAAAAGTATTCATTACCTATTGAAAGATTAATGGCATAGTTTTGCAACCGGACATTGTTGATGTTATAAATGTCCTGGTATGAAATGCCAATATTATCCATGGTAAGAAAAACCGATGAATTGCCCTGTACGTTTACCTCATCGAAATCATAACCAAGAATAACTCCGTTATTATCTGGCCTTATGCTCATTGCTGCAGGATTATAGCTTGTGGAAGTTAATCCGGATGCTTCAGAAACGAAAAATATTTTTTGCATTTCCGTCAGCCTTGTCATATCGGGCTGAGCAATGAGCAAGCCGCTATAAATTATTACTACTAAAAAAGATATTATTCTTTTCATCTTTATCTATTAAAAAAGTGGTTTAACAAATGTTAATGAAAACTGGTTAAATCCATCGGTTCCGAATATGTAATGCATATTATACTGCAATCCTAATCTGAATGAGTCGAATAAGAACTCAGCACCGAATCTTAAACCAAGTCCAAACTTAAATTCAGTTTTAGTTTCACTTGTATTAAACTGAGGGAATGATGGATATTCCTGTTCTAATCTTGTGTAAATCAAATGGCTTTCAATCATTGGGGCCACATAAAAGTCATAGAAAGAAGCAGTTTGCGGATAGATATTTAATTGACCGCCTGCACCAATGGTTGTAATGAATGCACCGCCCTTTAAGTTTGCAGCAAGAGTAGGATTCTGCTGAATTATGTTGTCGTCGTTAAGAGCGAAATAATTTAATGACAAACCGCCAACGGCACTTAAATTCAGACCTTCAAACTGGGCTAAACTGAATCTGCTCTGATAACCTAAACCGAACCCTGGTCCGAAATTAGGACCGAACTTAGTTGTATAACCAACATCAATAACATCATATCTTGGCTGGATAAATCTTTGATTAATTACAGCACTTAAATATTGATCGGCCATCGTAAGTTTACTTACGCCGGTTTTTCCTGTATATTCAATTGAGCGCAATTTGTTTTTAGGCAAAGTTAATCGGCCAAGCTCTGTATCTAATGATAACTCATTAGAATCTTCAAAATATATATTGCCTTCGAATCTTTGTCCGTTATTCAGAAATGCAATAACAATTTCTCCTCTTTCAGCGTACTCGCCGGAAATATATTCAATCTTTTGCAGGTCTCTTTTGGGAATTGTAAGATTACCCGACTCAGTTTGAAGCATAATCATATTCAGGCTTTTTGCAAGAAGCAATCCGGCAACAACATTACCGTTTCTCAGATAAACGACAACCGGGTCCTTTAATGTAAATTTTTGAGCTTTTGAAAATTCTTTCTCTGTATTATCATAGGTGTCTGAGTGATCAAGTCTTACAAAAGGATTGTATGATATAGTTTCAATACTGTTCCTGTCAACTCTTAATTGACCAAGTTCATAATCGAGTATAAGGTATTCGGGTTTTTCTTCAACAATCCGCCCCACAACCACCTTACTGTTTTTTAATACCACACTAACTTCCTGCGCAAAAGTGCCGGCAGAAAACATAAATAAAAATGCAAGTGCGATAATTATATTTTTATTTTTCATTGATAGTTTACTCCTTAATAAAAATTTTATTCAACAAAAAAACTGTTTACTAAACTGTATGAATTAATTTGTGCCGGTATTTCAGAACCATCTCCGAACCTTACCTTATCTTTACTGTAGACACCCACCCACCAGTAATAAACTTTTGATGTTTGCAGTGCGGGACCCGAATAAAGCACTTCTGACTGTTTAATCTTACCGGAAGACCAGACCACATCGGAAAAAGGTCCGTTGCCAACAAATACTTCGTAGTCAACGGCATCTGTAACGCCGGCCCATTTAAGAATTTTGGGATCTCCGAATCTTGTGTTATTAGCCGGACTGATTAACCCGGGGCTCGAAAGAATAAGATCGGATCCGGATTTACTGGGCAAACTTGTTTTTAGCCCTTTGTCAACGGCTATAACCTTGTAGAAATATCTCTGATTAATCTGAACAAACCTGTCAATGTAAACAGCAATATTTGTTGAGTCAATGAAGGTAGATGCATCCGGTGTGAAAGATGAATCTGAACCGCGATAAACCAGATAGTTTTTTAAATCACCTATATCAGGCGGAACCCAGCTCAATCGAAGTTCCTGCACACCGAGCTGCGGGTTGTTCATTCCGGACACATTAACTCTTGTTGGGGGCTGTGGAGCCGAAATATTCAGCGGCTGAACATCTATAATATTTGTCGATACGCTTTCATTACCTGCATTATCAATAGCTGTTAAATAGTAATAATAGGTTGAATCATACTCAAGAAAACGATCAACATATTCTGTTTGAATCAATGAAACCAACAACGTAAATGAGTTGGAATTATTGACGGATCGGTATAAACGATATTCTCTCAAATCCGGTTCGGTGTTTCTCTCCCACCTGAAGTGAGCCTGTCCGTCTCCACCGCCGAGAAGCACAAAGTTTCTGGGGGTTGCGGGAGCAAATATATCCTGGGGTGCTGTTATTTCTGAACATCCCGGACTTATTATCACCGAAAGGATTGGAAGAATAAAAATTACTGCTTTTAGAAAATTAATTTTCATACTTCTTATTTACCTTTGTTTAATTATAAATTTCTTATCTATGGAATTATTTAACGTTCTATTTCTACAACCAGAATTCCCGTTATTCTATTAATGCCCATTATAGGTGAAACTATAAGGGTTTTTTCTTCCTCTTCTATAATCACTTGTTCTGTAACATTAAGAAAACCTGCAATAGTTACTTCCTGCCCTTCATTTTTTTTATCTGTGGAAAGAATGATTTTAGAATTTACAGGATTTATCAGGTGAATCATCCGCACTCTGCTTTCCTGAACAAAAGCGAGAAAGAGATTATTAACCTCTTCAAGATTGTTTCTGCTCATCTCACTGCGCACAGCCCATGAAAAAACCTTAACAGTTTGTTCTGAGCTTGTTATCTTCACGCTATCCAGTTGAGTTATATGTGATTGCTGAAGCGATTCAAACGTCCGTTCAAAATTACTTTGCATAGAATTTGTCTTTATCAAGAAATAAGCAAGTAACACTATTATTACTAATACAAGTGCGGAAACTGTTTTGTTTATAAGAATAATTTCGACGAACTTATTCGTTTTTTTGGACTCTTTAATTTCTTTTTCTTCACTCATTTACTTACCTCTTATTTTTTTCTCTGTCTGTTTCAATAATAGCAATATTTCACTCTCATCAAACTCACCCAGAAGCTTTGTAACTATATTGTTCTTATTTACAATCAGTGTGGTTGGTACTCCGCCGACGCAATATTTTTCGCACAATTGCGGTTCATTTAACACGTCCACCGATCTGAAATTAAGCTTTAATTTGGAGGCAATTTTATCCAACGCCTTCGATAAAACTATTTTTGCCCTCAGACTGCCGGGATGATAATGACTATAAAAAAATATTATTTCCGAATCACTCATAATTTAAGCATATTTTCCTATCAAAGGCATCTAATGTGCCACAAACAGGAATTGGTGGGAATAAGCTCATAAGTTATTATAAAAAAATAACTTGTGGGGATTTTGTGGTTGAAAACTTGTTCAATCGAAATGTTTTTTTTGTGCAACAAAAAAAACTGTTGCAACATTTTAGGTGCATTGTTGCAATGTTATGACTCAGGATTTACCGAAACCCTTTTGTATCCTGAATTCTTTCATTTTGCGCCAAAGAGTGCTCCGATGAACTTTTAATAACAATGCAGCCTGTTCAACATTGCCTTGGGCTGATATTAGTGCGGTTCTGATTTTCTCTTCTTCATCACCTAAATTACGTAGTGATGGAGGAGCAACATTGCCGGACACTCCGAAACTCTGTATCTCAATCGGTAAAGTATGAGATTCAATAATTGATGAATTAGTCAGGACAAAAGCGTGCTCAATTACGTTTTCAAGCTCTCTGACATTTCCGGGGAACGGATAGCTCATCAAAATTTCCAGTGCGCTGGGGGAAATGCCCATAATATTTTTATTATAGTAATTATTTAATCTTTCAATAAAATGATTAACGAGCAGAGGTATATCTTCTGCTCGAATCCTTAAAGGCGGAACGGTAATTTGAAAAACCTTTAACCGATAAAATAAATCATCTCTGAATTCTCTTCTCTCTACTAATTCAGATAAATCACGGTTTGATGCAGAAATAATTCTAACATCAACAGAAATGTTTTTCGATGATCCAACAGGTTCTACTATTTTTTGTTGAATAACTCTTAATAACTTAACCTGCAAATCTAAACTTAATGTTCCTATTTCGTCTAGAAATAAAGTACCTCCGCTAGCCATTTTAAATCTTCCGGGGCGATCGGCAATTGCACCGGTAAATGCACCTTTAACATGACCAAATAATTCACTTTCAATTAAATTAACAGGTAGAGCTGAGCAATTAACGGGAATAAAGGGTTCGTCTTTTCTTCTGCTTGCATTGTGTATAGCACGGGCAATAAGTTCTTTACCGGTTCCGGTTTCCCCAACTATCAGCACAGAAGTATCGTAATTTTTTATGCTGTCTATCATTGCATAAATATGCCTCATCGGCTCAGAGTTGCCTATTATTTCACCGTATCTCTGCATCTGTAATGCTAATTTTCTTAGTCTTGTTACTTCAGATATATCATGAAGGATAAGCACAATTCCTTTCTCATTTTTATAAACTTCTTTAAGTATTGCTGTGCTGACTAGGAAAGTGCACTTTGCTCCGTTTCCGTATGAGAATTCAATTGTATAATTGCGGACAGGTTTTTGAGTGTTTATTGTCTGTTCAACTATTTCACGCAGAGGAAGGTTTTTATCTTGTAATAAATCTACTAAAGGACTGCCAACTATTTTTTTGTCAGGTAATTTAAATAAATCGGAAGCAGCTTTATTAGCAGCAACTATTTTCATTTCTTTATCGATAATGGTTACGATGCCGTCGGGAAGTGAGTCAAAGATTGTTCGTAATTCATTAAACTTGCTTGAGTATACTGAGAGTGTATCTTTTGTCATAAAACTAATATTAAATTGTTTTCTTAAATTTACTATACAGCTTAGCTTATAACAATCGGGTTAAATATTTAAATGTGTATAGCAGGATTAATGTAGCGAAGGTTGTGAAGATTATAATCTCAGTTTTATCCCAATCCCAACTCCACCAGAAAGAAAACTCTCCAGATGCGGATAAAGATTTATGTTGGCGTTATTCTGATGAATGAAATATAACCCAATATCAAAAACCAGTAAAAATCCGCCCTGCAGAATCAAGCTGTTTCCATATCCCCGCAAACGCTCCGAACCAGATGAGTTCTTTTCTCTTTCTTTCAGATAAAAGCCAGTCATAATGTAAGCGATATCTAATCCGGCATTAAGTAAAAGAAAACTTTGAAGAGAGTTGTAATCATTTAGAATTTCAAGATTGGTCATTGAAGCGGGATCAGAATTAATTGCATTGAAGTAACCAAAAGAAGCAATACCAAGATTAACCACATTCCACATTGCATTAAACTGATGAAAATATTTTGCTTCCCCTTTTGCCTTAAAGTTGCCATAAGTTGCAGCGAGTATATTTCCCGCAGCCCAGCCGCCAAGCACAAGCATTCCATTTTCATTTATATTCATTCTGTTTTGATGAAAGGAAAATAATGAATCTGAAATACTGTCCTGTGCGAACATTTGCACAGTAGGAATAACAATCAACAAAAGGAATATGTTCTTTATATTATTCTGCATAATATTGGCAAACAATTTTATCTGTTAAGAAGTTTAATTTAATAAGACAAAAAAACGTTATTGTTCCTTTGTTTTCAAGAGCCCGCTCCGAAGTGTCCGTTTCACAAGCATAGTTTAACTAAACATTGCCCCGACTTTTAGGGCTTGTTGCATAACTCGGAAAGTGTCATTTCGAAGGAGTCTTCTGCCATAGGCATCCCTTCGGGAGACTGAGAAATCCTTCAATATGTAACGAAAAAGATTTCTCCCGTTGGTCGAAATGACAATTATGTGACTTCTGCAACAGACCCTTTAAGTCGGGGTTTGAGAAAAGAAGAAATTATTAGGCTTTAGCCAAATTAAAACAACTTAATCATTATAATTTAATAACCCGTCATCTCAACATAACCCCTTCCCAAAATTCTTGAGCCGAATTTAGTTCCTTCGATTTTTACAGAACCTTCCCAGTATCTTACTGCAACATCCATCAACTGATTCTTAACTGCCGGGGTTATTTTCAATTCAATTTCTTTTGATGGAATCTGGAAGTTCCATCCGGAAGGATATTGTTCTCCTGTTGGACTCAGCCAATAATCACTCACTTTTAAAATCACATCATCCTTTTTCAGTAATTGCGATGAACCATCTTCATCAACAAAAATTCCTTTGCTAAACACATCCGCACTTCCATCATTCTTTCGCATTTGATAATACATTATTTCTGTATTATCACTTAACTGTAAAGCAAACCAATCCCATCCGGCCTGATTTTCACTTAATGCGCTTGTACTCCACTCACGATCCATCCACGAAAATCCGCTAATAGAAAATTCTTTTCCTGCTAAAATTATTTTTCCATCAGTTTTCAATCTTGTATAAGAATAGTAATACGAAGCGTTACCGGGCTGCCTTCCTTTTTGGCTTAATCCTTCATCTCCCTGAAGCACAAATGGTTTTGCTGCCTCAAGTATAAAGTCAATTTCTGCTTTATCTGATTTGGCTTTAATGCCTATTACAGGCAAATCAAATACTGTTCTGTTATCTAATTGAATAATCTGCCAATCTTCCAACCAAACCCTAAAGGGATTTATTTGTGCACCTGCGAGATTGATTCCTTCTCGGCTGAATTTTTCATCATAGTAAAACTTGTTTGCATCAATATCAGTAACGGCAAAATGTGCCATATAAATTTGATTTGAGTTCCAGGTGGAGTTTCTTTCGGGTTTTTCTTTACTTAGAGCAGTTCTGAAAATCGTGAACTGATAACCAAATTTCTTGTTGTCATCCGAAGTTAAATTGCCTGTAAAATACCACCACTCGGTTCTGAAATCGGAGTGTGGTCCGTGATCATCAGGAAAAACAAATATTCTTTTTTTAATAGCTTTACTGAAGTCTTCGCCTTCAACATCACCCATCGCCTTTGAAAGACTTACACCGCTGTCATCCGTAATAATTTTTTTATCTTCACAACCCGGCAATAATAAGACAAGCAAAGAGAACAACAAATACTTTTTCATTCTTCCCTCAACGCATTTGCCGGAGAGGTTTTTGACATTTTGTATCCGGGATATAATCCTGCGAGAATTGCAGCCACAATCGACAGAGCCATTGCTTCCATCATTATTGATGGTAAAAACTCAAATTGCATTGTCCAGCCGAAAGATCTTTTATTAATTATAAAGACAAGAATTGCAGCCAAAATATTTCCAAGAGGTAGAGCAAGCACTCCAGCTGTTAATCCCATGAGTAAAGTTTGAAGATTAACAATTTTAAACAACTGTCCGGGCAGTAAACCATTTGCACGCAGAATTCCAAGTTCTCTTTTTCTTTCTAACAGCAAAGACATAAGTGAACTTAGGATTCCAACAAAGGCAACAATAACGGCAAGTATTTGCAAAACCTGTGCAATTAAAAATGTTCGGTCAAATATTTCGATGGAAGAATCGCGCAGAAATTTATAAGTACGCACAAACAACTGCTGTCCACCGGTATCAAGAGATTGAATTTTTTCTTTAACATCATCAATTGAATAGTTCTCATCAACAAAAACAGAAATACCGGAAACACCTTTTGTGTTCCAATGTTTTTTGAAGTGATCATAATGAATTGTTACCAAACCCTGATCGGAGGCATAATCATAATAAACTCCGGCAATGCGGAATTCACGCATACCGTAATCAGTTTTAAGTTCAAGTGTTGAGCCAACATCCAGATTGTGTTTGTATGCAAATGGTTCAGAAAGAAAAAGCTCACTATTATCAAACTGTTTCCAGACTTCATTTGGATTGCCCTCTTTGAACTCAAATCCCGAATAACTTCTCGGGCTCAACCCTGAAGCAATCAAAAGATATTTCTTATCCTCCTGAAGCAGCTCAATTTCACGATAAAAGTTTATGTCTTTTACACCATCAATGGACTTAATTTTAAGAAGAACATCATCTGATAATACCGCATCATTTCTTCTGGAAATCAGACTCGGTGCGGAGATAAAAATATCCGCATTTAATCGTGCTTCCAACCAATTTATCACAGTACTTCTGAAACTGCTTATCATCGTTCCTACGCCCACTGTGGCTGCAACCGCCAAAGCTAAGGCAGCGATTGCAATATATGTTCGGCTGATGTTTTGTATGATTGATCTGGATGCGATCTTTCCGGTAATCCCGAAAAGCTTTTTATAAATCGGTGAAAATATTTTTTCAACGAGAATGATTATAAGTGGTGTTGATAAAGCAAAGCCGATAATTATCGGAAGAATTCCAAAGTAACTTAGCCAGATATTTTTTGATGGTATGTAAAGAACGACAGCGCCGACAATGATGAACAGCAAACCCGCAATACTCATAACCGGAATTTTTCTCACAAGCGATGATTCCTGTTCAGAGCGCATCATCGCAGAACGAGGATGAACCAGTGAAGCTTCTTTTGCCGGTTTGATTGCAGAAATAATTGTTGCTAAAATTCCTAATGCCGCGCCTTTCAGAATTATCAATGGCGAAATGTAAATCTCTCTGACTGAAACGACATAATATAAATCGTTTATAGTTTGTGAGATGAAGACGATCAGAAATTTTGAAATGAAATATGCCAGGGCAAATCCAATTGCCGTTCCGATAATTCCAATTACCAAAGCTTCGCGAATGATTATTTTGGATACTTCGTTCGATGTAACCCCAAGTGAGCGAAGTGTTCCGATTAAAACTTTTCTCTGAACAACCGAAAACGTCATTGTGTTGTAAATCAGAAACAAACCAACAATTAATGCAAGCAGACTAAGGGAGGTTAAGTTGATGTTAAAAGCTTCGAGCATCTGTTCAGCGGTTTGTGAACGCGAACCCGACTTTTGAAGCTGAAATCCTTCGGGTAAAAGTCTTTTTAATTCCTCTTCTTCAGCAGGAGTGTTAACTATAACATCTATGTAATCTATCACGCCGATCCTTTCGGTCAGCTCCTGAGCAGTCGCAATATCTGCGATTAAAAGATTTTCCAATGCAGATTTGTTTTGCTCATCTTCCGTAATCAATCCGATTATTGAAAGATTTTTCTCTTTACCGTTTATCAAAACCGAAATTGAGTCACCGATGTTTTTATTTAGCGAGGCTAAACTTTCTTTTGATAGAATAATCGCATTCGGTTTGGTGAGGAAATGTATCAGCTCACCATCAATAGTTGTTGCGGTATTGGCTAAATAATCTCTGAAAGGACGTTCAGCAAAAAAATCAATTCCTAAAAGCTTAAATACTTTTCTGTTTGAATCAGGAATGCTTGCATAAGTTTCAATAACCGGTGCAATATTCTTTATTCTTTTTTCAATTCTCAGATAAGTATAAAAAGAATCCGGTATTCCTTCCGACGTTCCAATTATTTGATGAGTTGCTTTGCCGGCAACGGCATTCATCGAAAGATCAAATGCTTTTACTGAACTGTGATTTGCAATATCAATCGAAACGACAATCGCAACACCCATTGCAATTCCAAGAACTGACAAGCCGAACTGCCAGGGATGTTTTATCAAATACCTTAAACTTGATTTCGTTAAGCTATTCAAAGACAGATTCCTTTTTTACTTCTTTAAGTCTGCCTTCTTTTAGAGAATAAATTTTATCTGCAAGTCCGATTACATCTTTGCTGTGAGTAACCATTATCATTGTCTTTTCTTTTTTCTTAACAACACGGTCAAGCAAATCAATAATCTGCAGACCTGTTTCATAATCAAGATTACCTGTGGGTTCATCAGCAAGAATAATATGAGGATTGTGAACTAACGCTCGCGCAATTGCAATACGCTGTTGTTCGCCGCCGGAAAGTTTATCGGGATAAGTAATTGCTCTGTTCGCCAATCCTACTTCCGATAAAATGGAATTAATTCTCTCTTCAGTATTGTTTGTTCCGGTAAGTTCAAGCGGAAGCAGAAGGTTTTCTTTAACGGTAAGAGTTGGAATCAGATTAAAGAACTGGAAGATAAATCCGACTTTATTTCTGCGAACGAGCGTTCTTTCTTTCTCAGAAAGAGTTGTGATGTCTGTTCCATCAATCAAAACAGAACCGTTGTCGGGAACATCAATTCCGCTGATGATATTAAGCAAGGTGGATTTACCAGAGCCGCTCTTTCCGAAGAGTATGATAATCTCTCCGTTTGAAACGTGCAGATTCAGATTGCTCAGGACTGTGTGCTTTATATTTCCTTCGAGATAGCTTTTATTTACGTTTTTTAATTCGAGCATAAATAACCTAATTATTCTGATATTATAATAACAATAATAAATGTGGAATAGTTTACTTACGAGTAATTGTATTTTGGTTCTTTGATTTGCGGGTTCATACCTCAAAAACACAGGCTCATCGCCTTATTTTTTCCAACGACTATTTCAGCTTTTAAGTTTGGAACAGAAACTTAAAAATAGTTATACACAAACTTAAAAGGACATACAAATGAAAAAGTCACTATTAACAATCGCAGCCTTAACACTTCTTACTTTATTCAGCCAATTATATGCGCAAAATAGGTGGAGTCTTGAAATCAGACCCGGAGTTGATTATGCCACCCAGGAAATTGCAGATGCCGATCTCGGAATGGGCCTTGGGGCAGAGTTAACAATCTCTTATCGCTTAATGCCGCATCTTGCTGCTTATGCAGGGTGGAGCTACAATAATTTTGCAGTTAATCAATCCTTTGCCGGACCCGATGCAAGCTTTGAAGAAACCGGATACACTTTTGGTTTTCAGTTCATTCATCCGATCGGTGAATCAGGGTTGAACTATCTTGTAAGAGCTGGTGGAACATACAATCACATCGAAATCGAAAATAATGATGGTGATATTATAATTGATTCAGGACATGGGCTAGGGTGGCAGGCTGAAGCTGGCTTGGTAATTCCGTTGAGTGAAAAATTTTCTCTGTTGCCAAGTTTACGATATCGCTCGCTCAATCGTGATATCGAGATTGAAAATGTAATTACCTCTGTTGATTTGAATTATTTATCGGTTGGGGTTGGGTTGTCCTGGTCTTTCTAAACAAAATGATCAATGTGATCCGGGAGTGTAAACGGCTCCCGGTTTCTATTGATAAATGAGTGACAAAGTTTTAATGATGCATTGAAAAATAAATTATAAAATTGAAAGCTATTAACAAATAAAGAAAAATAATTTAAAACCTTTGGCTGTATCTTTTTTCTTAAGCGGAATCTGGGATACAATCGCAGCTTTTTTGTATTTCTTCATCATAGGTTCCGGTCGCTTAATCGAAGCGCCTCCTATAGATCCATTTTTCTCAATCTTCCTTGGATCGTTCTTTATTTGCTTTGCCTATCTGCAGTTTATGTCTGCAATGAATATTGAGCGCTATGCTTTTAATGTTGGATGGCTGATAATTGGCAGGCTCTTTTATGTTGTTCAGCTTTATTCGTTTATGCTTTGTGTGCAGGATTTTCCTCCAACATTTTGGTTTACGGGCATTATTGATGGTCTTTTTACAATTCTATATTTGGTTTTTTCAATACGGGGCGGACTGAGTGCTCGTGATTTATTTCTCCCAAAAATTAAGAACGCATTATTATAGCTTGTTTACTAAAAAAATAATTTTGAAAGCATCTTAACTTCTTTTTAACGAATTTAGAAGTGTGAAAATGAAATTAAATAAAAACACTATCCTTGTAATTCTACTTCTGGCGTTATTTGTTCAGTTAATAATTATTACTTACAACTACGTCACCGGTTTTATTGAGGTGCCTGATTTAGGAAATTACTTAAAAAGACTTGCAATAGGAACATCATTTAGTTTTGTCTTTGCGCTGATACTGGTCTTTCTTGATCTTCAAATAATAAATCGGCTTGATAAAATATTTCCGCTTCCACACAAGTTGATTACAAGAATCCCGGCAGAGTTTGTTCTTACAATAATCGTTGGTGTAATTATCGGCTCTCTGATAACTTTAATTGCCGGAACCTTTATGCCTTACGATGATGGAATGATTAAAAATGTAATCAACAATTCACTTATCACTGCAGTAATAAATATTATACTGATTATTGGCCTTGAGGCAATAATATGGTTTAAACGAAACCAAAAATCTTTAGTTAAAACTGAAAAATTAGAAAGAGAAAATTCGGAGATTAAATTTGAAACATTGAAAAGTCAGCTTAACCCTCATTTTCTTTTTAACAGTCTGAATGTTCTTTCATCACTAATAAAAAAGGATTCTGATAAAGCACAAAACTTTGTTGATGAGTTTTCGTCAGTTTACAGATATACTTTAGATGTAATTGAAAAACCCGTTGTTGAGTTAAAAGAAGAACTTGATTTTGCAAAATCATATTTGTTTTTACAGAAGATCAGATTTGATAATGCCGTTGATATGGAAATAAAAGTTGATGCATCAAAGCTGAATTATTTGGTTCCGCCGCTTGCGGTGCAGACATTACTGGAAAATGCATTCAAGCATAATAAGGCTACAGCTGACAGTCCGTTAAAAATAAAAATCCATAATGAAAATGATTTGCTGGTAGTTATTAACAATCATCAGCCAAAAATAAAAGGTGCGGATTCTAAAGGTGTCGGATTGAATAATTTAAATAAGAGATATGAATTGCTGGGAGAAATTCTTCCGCAATATTCAGTTACTGAAAAAGAATACGTAGCTAAAATTCCATTGATAAAACCGGAGTAATATTTCCGTGGTTTTCAGTGTCTGCTCCGTGAATCTCTGTGAAACTAAAAGGGATTGTTACACGGAGAACCGCAGATAAGACACGGCGTAACACGGAGAGGAAAATATGAAAACAGTAATAATTGAAGATGAAAAACTTTCAGTGGAAAGACTTGAAGAATTAATCCAGGAGATTGACTCCTCAATTGAAATTTCTGCTAAGCTAACTTCTGTTGAACAATCTGTTAAATATCTTAAGCAGAATAAGCCCGATTTAATATTTCTCGATATCCAACTTGAAGATGGATTGAGTTTTTCAATCTTCGAAAAAGTTGAAGTGGATATCCCAATTATCTTCACAACGGCTTATGATCAATACGCTATCAAAGCCTTCAAGCTGAACAGCATCGATTATCTACTTAAACCCATCAAGAAAGATGAACTGCGCGAAGCATTGAACAAATACAAAAACATTAAGACTTCATATCTGATGGATTTTGAAGAGATAATCAGAAGCATTCAGAACAATGAAATCAATTATAAAAAAAGATTTTTAATTCAATACGGACAGAAGATTAAAAAAGTTGAGATTGATGAAGTCGCTTATTTCTACGCAATGGAGAAAAATGTTTTTCTCACAACATCAACCGGTAATACTTTTCCTATTGATTTTACTCTCGATAAGCTTCAGGAAGTTATTGATCCGGACAAGTTTTTCCGTATTAACAGGAAAATGATTGTGTCATTCGATTCAATAAAGAATATGATTCCATATTCCCGTTCAAGGATAAAGATAGAATTGAATCCACCCGAACCGAAAGAAGTTGAAGCTCTTGTAAGTGTGGAAAGATCATCTGCATTTAAAGGGTGGATGGATAAGTAACTCAAACTGTAAATGAAATGAAGAAAGCTATGTTGTACCTTTTAGGGTTCTTAGGATTGATGATTGTTAGTCTGATTATAATACTAATCATTCATAGTCCTGGCAATCCAAAGCAGTTTTTAGATAAAAACGGAAATAATATAAAGAATAGCATTTCAGAAAAAGTATTCCTTGATATAAATGGATATAAGCAGGGAATGTTTATTAAGAGCAAAAATCTGGATAACCCCGTTATTTTATTTTTGCATGGCGGAATACCAGTTTACTTTTTAACTGAAAAGTATCCAACGCACCTCGAGGATAAATTTACAATAGTTTGGTGGGAACAAAGAAATTGCGGAATATCCTATAACTCTAATTCTCAAGCAGATACAACTACCTTGCAACAGCTCGTTGATGATACAATTGTTCTGACTAAATATTTATTAGAGCGGTTCGGAAAAGAAAAAGTATATCTAATGGCTCATTCGGGTGGAACCTTTCTTGGAGTAAATGTGATTGATAAAGCACCGGAATTATATGAGGCATATATCGGAATTGCTCAAATGTCAGATCAGTTTTTATCTGAAAAGATGGCTTATGAATATATTCTGAATCATTATAAAGAAACAAAAAACAAGAAATGGGTTGATTCTTTTGAGAGCCTTAATTTTAATGATCAACGCAAAATTCCTAAAGAATATCTGAAGATGAGAGATGTTGCTATGCACGAGCTTGGCATTGGAACAATGAGAAACATGAAAATTATAGCAACCGATCTGTTTCTGCCATCTTTATTTTTTAGTGAATATACTCTGTCTGAGAAATTTTATTTGTGGTATGGTAAGTCAAAATCCGGCGTTCATCAACTCTGGGATGAAATGATGCAGACAAACTTATCAGATATAAAGCACGATTTTAAGATACCGGTTTATTTTTTTCATGGACTATATGATTATACCTGTTCATACGAATTGGCAAAAAAATATTTCGACAAGATCAGCGCACCAATAAAAGGTTTTTATACTTTTGATCAGTCTGCCCATAGCCCCTTACTGGAAGAGCCGGAAAAAGCAAATGGAATTTTAATAAATGATGTTAAGAATTTCAGAGCGGATTTGGCTGACAAAGAACAGAATTAAAAGTTGAAGAAACATTACTATTAATTAAAATGAACCTATAAGTAAAGTTTTTTTATATTTAACTCTTTTTGATATTCTTCAACAAAAGAATAGAAAAACTTATGGAGATCAGGACAATAGTCGGCATAATAAAAATAACCGGCATCACATTTTGTCCTGTATTAGCCATAAAAAGAATTTTTGAAACTAATGCTGTCATAAGTAAAGAAAGAAAAATCATATAAATCGGGGCAAATAAAAATCCGTATTTATTCTTCTTAATAGCGAGATATCCGACCACAAACGCAATCGGCAACAATAATCCAAGATCAAAGCCCTGCACTATCAATGTGGTATAGTGTTGAAGCTCTTTCGGATAAATTGTCCCATCAAATATTGGTGGAAGAACCACGCCCAACCAGAGCAATCCTACCATAGTGGCATTAATTATAAGAAAGAAGCCTGCGTTTCTTACAAGCTTTTCTGAATTGAACCTGTTTTTTAATTCATTCAGATCAAACTCTAAAACTGTAAGGATAAAAGCAAAGAATGTAGTTCCAAGCAAAAAAGCATAAACAAGGAACATTTGGTTATACATTCCCATAGTTAGGTAAAAAAGATAAGTAACAAGAAAATATCCCAGTGTTCCTGCCAGCAGAAATAATCCGCGGAATGAGTTTTTTCTTGAGAGGAAAAGAGAAATTAAAAGTAAAGGTACGCCTAAAAAAAGAGTGATATAATCCTGTGCAATTCCCTGAATTGCCACATCGTCGGACATATGCTGATACAAGCCTTTTCCAAAAATAGTTATCTTTTCTCCGCGTACAGATTCAATTTCGAATTGACCGGGACCCTCATCTAAAAATATTCCCGTTGAGCTTGCAATTATTGATGCAAGTGCTATTAGTAAAACTAATAAGGTTGTGTGTTTTTTGTTTTTCATTTTGCTTATGCTGATTTTGAATTGTTTTAAGCATTCACCATTTCCTTTATTCCATTCTCAGGTAAAATAGGAGTAAAGTTAAATTTCTTATTAAACTTACTGCTGTTGAAAAAATAATCCTGCCTGAATTGATAACCAACATCTTGCAGCTCTTTAAGAATTGGCATAAACATTCCAACTAAATTTATCATCCAATCGGGCATGGTTTGAATTTTCTTGTGTTTGTTCATAGCACTCATCATCAGTTCAACCCATTGCCGGTTAGTTAATTTGTTTTCAGTGGCTGGAAGATGCCAAATCTGATTATATACATCAGAGGTGTTTCCAAGCAGCGCAACTGCCTTGCCAATATCTTTACTGAAAATAAAACTATGAATTACATCCAGCTTGCCAAGCCATTGCGGATTTTTGTCGTTCATAAGTTTTAAATATACAGTTTGATAAAGCATACTTGTTGTTACATCTGGCCCATAAAAATCAGGTGCCCGTGCAATAATTGCTTCAACTATGTTTTTTTCAATCGCGTCCATCAGCATTCTTGCAATTTCCATACGAACCATTCCTTTTTTGGAAATCGGATTCATTGACGTTTTTTCAGTCATATTACTAAGATATTTCGGATCATACATGTAAACATTATCTAAGAAAACGATTTTAGTTTTATACTTACTGCAGATATCTATCAGATTCCGCATAAATGTTGGCCAGAGTTCGCGCCAGACCTTAATGCTGTAAGGAAACGCAATTGTTACATAAACTATTTCTGAACCTTTAACTGCTTCATCAAGTTGTAATCGATCTGTTAAGTCAGCTTTCATTAACTGATCAGTTTCATTAACTTTTTGGGGATTACGGCTTACTACCCTAATCTTTTTTGTATAATTTGATAACTCTCTTGTTATCTCCGTTCCCGCACCACCTCCGGCGCCCAAAATTGTTTGCATTTAAGTTTCCTTCCTGTAAAAACAGACTTTCAAATTGAAATTATTGATGTTGGGTTTATTAAATAAACGTCGTTCAGTATTAAATAAAATTTTTAATAAGCTCTCTCAAGGAACTTAAGAGCACCGCTTACTAAGCTACCGATAGATTCCTGAGGAATCATTTTCAAACGGTCTCTCACAAAAAGCGATGAAATCCCGTGTACGAATGACCATAGTGAAAATGCTGCAACCTCAACTTCAACATCCTTAAAATAACCATCTTCTTTTGCCTGGGCAATATTTAACTTTAGAAGGTCGTAAGTCCTGGTTCCTGAACTCCAATCTTCTTGTTCGTTTATGATTTTAGCCGGGACACGGGATATAAACATAAGGTCATAATAATGAGGATGATCAATGGCAAAGCGAATATAAGCCAAGCCATGCTCTGTTATCCTTTCCAACGGATCCTTTACATTCTGAACATCAAGCTGTCTTTTAAAAAACTCATCAAATCCCATTTTGTGAAGTTCATAAAATATTTCATCTTTATCCTGAAAGTATAAATAAATTGTGCCCACACTATATTCAATTTCGTCGGCGATATTTCGCATAGTGACATTCTCAAAACCCTTGTCGGAAAAAAGTTTTAGCGCGGCTGAAAGAATTGATTCTCTCATTTCCGTCTTTTGGCGTTCTTTTCTTTCTTTTGTGCCCATAGAATATTTTTGCTAAACAACGTTTATTAACTGAACGAAACATAAGCATTTAGATTTCTTATGTCAATATTGTGAAATGAGATGAGGTAATAAGTGTGATCTGTTTCATAATCCTAAAAGAAAATTCGATGGCAGGTGGTTTATATTCATGAAATATTTAATAAAGCTTCTTTCTAAAGTGATTTTTTACTTTTGGCTGAAGAGACAATGCTACAATTAGCACTCCGAGAATTCCATAAACAAGCTGTAAAGGCGGACTTGGTTGATAACCGATAATAATTATTTCTACTAAAATCCAAATTAATAGTAATATTCCAAGAACCAAGGAAAGTCTCCAAAAAAAAAACTTCTTTCCCAATAATCCTGTTGCAATATAGATTGGTAACATCCCAAGCAAAGAAAATAATATAAGACCCGGAATTAAGTAGTTTATAAAAGGGGAGCCTTCTAACCAGCTCATGGGGATATTCAACGATTCGCCGGTTGGATCTAATATGAGTCCTAATCCACCCAATAAACCACTTATTCCCTGAAATAAAATGCAGGCAATTAATAATTTAACAAGTACTGGTCGTTTCCTTTTCATAAGTCACCTTACTTTTTACTAATTCTCCAATAGCTATAAAATAAAAATTCTCAATACAATCGCAAGTTCAAGCTCATAAAAATGTTTCACAAGCTCAGATGAACAAATACTTAACACAAAGATTTATAAATTTGCATTATTGTAATTGAAAAAAAATCATTTTATAGATTATGAGTACAAATACAGGAGTATTATTAATTAACCTCGGTACACCGGACAGTCCTTCTGTAAGAAATGTTCGAAGATATTTGTTTGAATTTCTGAATGACCCGCGTGTGATAGATATAAATCCTATTGGCAGATTTTTCCTTGTTAATTTTATTATTGTTCCGTTCCGCGCACCAAAATCTGCAAAGATTTATAAAGAGCTTTGGACGGAGAAAGGATCGCCAATTATAATCTATGGTGAATCCCTGAAAGAAAAATTACAAAAAGCACTTGGAAATCAGTTTGAAGTTGAACTTGCAATGAGGTATCAAAACCCCTCTCTTGATGATGTTCTTGCACGTATGCGAAAGAAAAATTATCAGAAGATAATAGTGCTGCCTTTATTTCCGCAATATGCTTCTGCAAGCACGGGTTCTGCTATCGATAAAGCAATGAAGATAATCAGCAAATGGTGGGTTATACCTGAGTTAAAAATTATAAGTCAGTTTTATGATGATGAAGGTTATATAAGTTCTGTAGTTGAACAGAGTAAAAAACATAATATTAGTGACTATGATCATGTTTTATTCAGTTATCACAGTCTTCCGGTAAGACAGGTTGACAAAGTTTATGAAGACGGTAAACCCTGTGATGATCACAATTGTGAAAATGAAATTACAGAAGACAACAAATACTGTTACAAAGCAGTTTGTTATGCAACAACAAGAATGATTGCAGAAAAATTGAACATTCCCAAAGAAAAATATACCGCTTGTTTTCAATCAAGACTGGATAAAGACTGGCTTGAACCTTTTTCAGATAAGGTAGTAATTGATCAGGCAAAAAAAGGGGCAAAGAAGCTGCTTGTTTTCAGTCCGGCATTTGTTGCCGATTGTCTTGAAACTACAATAGAAATTGGCAAAGAATACCAGGAATTATTTGAAGAACATGGCGGAGAAAAAGTGCAGTTAGTTGAAAGTCTTAATGACCATCCTCAATGGATTGATGCATTGAAAAATATCATTTTAAGAGAGACATAATTATAAAACAAATTTTATTTATGATTAATCCGGGAAAGAAACTCCAGCGCGAAGCAAAAAGACAGGTTGGTAAGATTAAAAAACTTATAAAACCGAAAACAAAAAAAGCAGGACTCGCCCCCGGCACATTAGTTTATACCGGCGAAAAATCCGAACAACCTATTAAAATTTCGGTTATAGATTATCTGGGAGAAAATTTTGAAGAGAAGGAGGTGAAAAGTGTTGAAGAAACATTTTCGCTTCAAAAAACAGATAGTAAATCCTGGATTAACATAGACGGGATACATCACATAGAAACCATTGAGAAGATCGGGGACAGATTCGATATTCATCCGCTCGTTCTGGAAGATATACTGCATACAACACAGCGACCGAAACTGGAAGATTACGAAAAACATATTTTTATAGTCTTACGTATGTTCATCTATAATGAAGAACTGCACGAAATAAAAAATGAACAGGTAAGCTTAATCCTTGGGAAACACTATCTTTTAACTTTCCAGGAAGATATAGGCGACGTGTTTGATTCTGTGAGGGAGCGATTGCGGAAGGGTGGACCTAAAATCAGAAATGGCGGTGTTGATTATCTGGCTTATGCACTTATGGATGCCATTGTAGATAGTTATTTTCATATACTTGAAAAAGTTGGTGAAGATATTGAGGAGATTGAGGATCGTCTGGTTGTTAATCCAGAAAAAGATGATCTTAAAAAAGTACATCGGCTTAGACGGGATTTAATTCTGCTTAGAAAATCTGTCTGGCCTTTGCGTGAAGTATTAAGTCAGATGCAAAGAAATGAAGCGGGACTGATTAACAAATCTACAGAAATATATTTGCGCGATGTGTATGATCATACAATCCAGGTAATTGACACAATCGAATCCTACCGCGATATGGTAGTTGGAATGCTTGATGTTTATCTTTCAAGTTTAAGCAATAAGATGAATGAAGTGATGAAGGTGCTTACAATAATTGCAACCGTTTTCATTCCTCTAACATTTTTTGCCGGAGTTTACGGTATGAACTTCGAAAACTTTCCCGAGCTTCACTGGAAATGGATGTATCCCTGGGGATTCTGGATCTTTACGCTTATAGCTATTGGTTTAATGCTCTGGTTATTTAAAAGAAAAAAGTGGATGTAACGGGTAATTAAACTTCTTTGAAAACATTTCTTCACATAACAGCATTAATTCCGATACCGGTTTTTACACTTCCGGTTTGGTTTATCACCTTGAATAAAAGCCCCCAGATTGCTTTTATAGCCGCGAAAATATTCAACTTCCAGTTAAGTCTGGTAATATATCTCTTTGCAGGTGTTTTGCTGATTCCAATTTACATTGGTTTTGGACTGATTTTATTCCTGATCTTCTATTACATCATTTTTATTATTAAGAATATAAAAAATGTCACAAAAGGAAATCTTGTGTATCCCTACAGCATAAAGTTTCTTTGAGATAATGAAATCAAACCTAACCTTCTCTTTATAAACTCTATTACTATTTACGGAGGTGGTGAAATCTGGATGATTACCACAATGAAAGAGTTTATTAAAAAAGCTTATGATGTAACGCTTGTTTGCAAAAAAGAATCCGCGATCATTGGTCACGTTTCTGCAGAAGGAATTAAAATTATCTCTATTAATATTTCAGGTGATCTCAATCCTCTTAAAATTTTAAACTCTATAACGATTTTAGAAAAAAACCTGCCAATGTAGTTATTGCTAATACAGGAAGAGATCTTCAGTTAAGCGGATTGGCTGCTCTGTTTATGAAAAACATAAAAGTAATTGCGAGCCAGGGAATTGATTATCCTTTAAATATAATTTCAGGTACAGGGTTGCGTACAATAATCTGGCAGATAGGATCGTTGCGAATTCTGAGGCAACTAAATTTACTATGCTGAAGAGTGCACCATGGTTAAAACCCGAAAGAGTGATAGTTATTTAAAATGGGATTAATTTCGAATTATATAAAAAAGAAAAAACGTAAAACTTAAGAGATGAATTCGGATTTAGTGAAAATGATTTTATAATTGGATTCGTTGGAAGGTTAAACATCCCAAAAGTGTTCACTACGCTTTAGATGCCTGTAAGTCTATTATTGAAAAGTATTCAAATGTTCGTCTTTTGATTTGTGGTGAGGATTAACTTCGTGGTGATGTTGAAAAATATGTTTCAGAAAATAGGTTGGAAAGTAAAATTCATTTAGCTGGATTCAGAAAAGAGATTCCGGATATAATGAAGACAATAGATGTCTTATTAACTCTGTCCTTATGGGAAGGGTTTGGAATAGTTTTAATTGAAGCAATGGCATCGGGCAAACCTTGTGTTGCAGCAAATACCAGCAGCATCCCTGAAATTGTTGAAGATGGTGTGAATGGATTTTTGGTCCCTCCCAAAGATTCTCAGGCTATTGCTAAATAATTGAACTAATTAATTTCTGATCCTCAGCTTGTCCACCAAATGGGACAAGCCGGGATAGAAACAGTAAGTGAAAAATTTAAAATCGATAAAATGATAGGAGAATATGAAAAGTTATTTTAATTTTTCACTTTCTTACTCTTACTCTATAACAATCTCATCTACCATTAACCATACTTTTCCACCTGCAGCAGGATGCCAATCGGGAACAGTTAACGGATTCTTTGCAAACATTTTTACATATCTGCCGGATGTATTACTTAACTCAAGTGAAAAATCTTCACTTAACCAGGTTGGATCTCTTAGTGAAAACTCTTTACTAACTTTTCCAACTGATTTAAAATTTTCTTTATCATCTGATACAAAGTATTCAACATATTCAGGGAAAACCACTAAGGAAGATGAAGCGGTAAAAAAGCCAACAGTTATTTTGTTTATATCTGTTACGGATTCAAGATCAACAATTGCTTCAAAATCCGTCATACCAAATCCCTGCCATGAACCATCACGATAGTTGCTTGTTCCCCGTACTCCATCCGTTAAGGCATTATCCCCGCCGCCAGTGAATCTTTCACTGTATGGATAAGTCAGAACAACTTTTGATCCGGTAGCCTTATTAATTGAAAAATTGCGTATGTAAGATTTCGCTAAAACTTTCCCGCCTTTGGAAAATTGAAACTTAATTTCATCTGATTCTGTTAGTCCAAAATTGAATCTTGTAACACCTAATGGATTCGACATCATTGGTCCTTTGTGTTTACTAATTACGTAAACGCTTAAATCCTTTTGTAAAATATCTACCTGGATTAAAAATGAGCGTGAAAATTGGTTATAAGTCGGTATTAATTCGAAAGGCTTAGATTCTAATCCATACTCAACACCAAGGCAATCAAGTCTTTTGTAATGTTGCTGCATTCTTAATCTAAAAGGTTCATAGTCTTTTTCAGCTGGATAAGTCCAAGCTACTTCAGAAAACGCTAACAAACGCGGAAAAAGTCTATCATCAATTTCTTCCTGCGGCGCATATTCTGTCCACATATTTCCTTCGGTTCCAAGAACATGTTTTACTTCTTCTGCATCAAGCTCCGGGGGAACAGGATCAAATGAATAAACTTTAGGAACGTCTGTTGTTTCAATGGGATAATCGAAATAGCAATGACTGGTTGGCGACACAATAACATCGTGGCCCATTTTAGCTGCTTCTATAGCTCCTTTTGTTCCGCGCCAGGATTGTACGGTTGCTCCTGGAGCTAAACCGCCTTCAAGTATTTCATCCCAACCGATTATCTGTCTTCCTTTAGAATTTAAAAACCTTTCCATCCTCGTAATAAAATAACTTTGTAATTCGTGTTCGTCCGTAAGTCCCTCATCTTTGATTCGCTGCTGACACTTTGCACATTCTTTCCATCTGTCCTTCGGTGCTTCATCACCGCCTATGTGAATATATGTACTCGGAAACAGCTCAATCACTTCTGATAAAACATCTTCAAGAAACGTAAATGTTTCTTCATTACCGGCACAGTAAATGTCTTTATAAATCCCCCACAATGTCCCCACATCAAAAGGACCGCCGGTGCAGGAGAGGTGGGGATAAGTTGCAATGGCAGCAGTTGAATGTCCGGGTAATTCAATTTCCGGAATAACAGTTATAAATCTGCTTGCTGCATATTCAACAACTTCTTTTATTTCTTCCTGTGTATAAAATCCACCGTAAACAGTTCCATCATCATACTTTCTGAATGCGCCGATCTCTGTAAGTTCAGGATATTTTTTTATTTCAATTCGCCATGCCTGGTCTTCTGTAAGATGCCAGTGAAGCACATTCATTTTATGATATGCAAGCAAATCGATATAACGTTTAACAAAATCTTTTTCCATAAAATGACGGCAACAGTCAAGGTTCAAACCGCGATGAACAAATCTCGGGAAATCTTTTATATCAACAGCAGGTAAAGTTAATTCTTTTTTGTTTTTCAGATCTTTCTCAACAGGAAGCAATTGTCTTAGTGACTGAATTCCATAAAATATACCGTTTGGCTCATTAGCTGTAATAAGAATTCTATCTTTTGCGATATTAAGATGATATGCCTCTTTGTTACTGCTGTAATCAAGTTTGGCGAGCCGGAGTTCAATAAAATTATCAACCGGTTTCCCGGAAGATTTATCAAATTTTAATTTTAATTCATACAAACCCTCAACTTCATCAGCAAAATATTTGGCGATCATCTCTGTTTTATCATCAAATAAAATTCTTGTTGATGAATTGATAATAAAATTGCCATCAAGGACTTTTATCTCCTGCGGTTTGGGGATAATGTTGATTTTGTTTATTTGGGCTGTTAGGTTCATAGTTAATAAGAAGGCGGTTAATAGTACACTTAAATTTTTCATGGCTATAAAGCTTTTTTGTGGTAAAATTTCTATGACAAAATTAACAAAGTGGTGTGATAGAGCGAAGGAAAATCGAAAACAAAAAAACACGCTTCAACTTTAGCTGAAGCGTGTTCAAGAAAAGTTAATTATACTGTTATTGGTCTAGCTCTTTAAACTCTCCTAAAGTTTTTGTGAAAATATAAATAGCGGCAATTCCTAAAATGGTGTGTGCAGCAAGTGTGTACATTATATATTCGGGATTACCTGCTCTTTCAAAACCGCCCATAACTCCGGTGTAAATACCGCTTAAAATAGCCCCAATAAAAACAGCCAGAAAGTTTGTTCCCATATAAAGTCCGGCTTTCTCTTTCGGTGCAATCCACATTATGTATTCCTGTATTCTGGGAGATGAAATCATTTCACCAATCGCGAAAAGAAAAACTCCGAGATAGACTAGGTTATTTGAACCTGTAACAGCCAAAGCAAGAACAACGAATCCTGCTGCTGCCACGAACAATCCAAATAAAAACGAAGGGATTGCAGGACGCTTCTCAAATGTTCTGGAAATAAGAAGCTGAAAGACAATAATTATATATCCTGTATGTGAAATTGCTTCTGCATTTAACCGCCATTCTCCCTCTTCAAAATTAGAAATTATTCTTGTTATTCCTTCACCCAGAACAGAACTGGTGCTCTGGTAAAGTGCCGCCGTATTCATATGATCATGAATGTAAACAGCAAGCACGTTAAAGAATGCCCAGAAGGGCATCCAGAAGAAAACTCCGAGCAGAACAAGAAACACAACAAACTTCATATCAGAAAGAGCGATTTTAATATCATTAAACTTTTGTTTAAGAGTAACTCCTTCTAATTCTCTCGGTGGTTCTTTATAAAAGAATAATGTTATTAAAAACATCAATCCCACAGCAGCGGCTGCAGTGATGAACACATAATCCCACGACCATCCTCTTAATTTGCCCATTACAATGGGTCCGAAAGATGCCCCGATGTTCACCATCTGGTAGAAAATTCCAAACCCGAGGGTTTTATTTGTTTTATCTGTAGTGGCCCTAACCGTACCCGATATTAACGGTTTAAAAATACCAGCAGCAAATCCGATTGTAAGCATTGTAATCGCAATTCCGGAAAAAGTTTCCGTTACAATCAACAAAAGTATTGCCGGTAAATAAGCCAGATAAGAAACGATTAGCATTTTCTTAAATCCATACTTATCTGCAAACGTGCCTGAGAAAAGGGGGACCAGGTAAGAAAAGGCAAGAAAAATACTTTGAATAATTCCAAGGTCGCCTCGCGAGTAGCCAAGCTGCTGAAGATAAATTCCGAAACCCATATAGATTCCGTAGTAAGCAAATCTTTCCAGCACTTCAACACCGTTAGCAACCCAGAAAACCTGCGGGAAAGAAGATCGTTTGTTTTTATCAGCCATAACTTTCCATTTTTATGTTAATGAAATTTGATTGTTAAAAGGCAATTTAAATACGGGCGGGTTAATATAAAAGAAAAATCAACTCACTTCAGCTGCACCGCAAAATGAAAAAATACCCGATTAATACCTTAATACAGAGGAACCTCTGTTCAAGAATATTGTATAAAAGATGTTCTCTGAAATAAATATTAATTCAATATTATATAAAGGAGATTACAATGTCTTCTATACTAAAGCGAGCAGCAGATCAGGAACAGAAATATAAGTTATATTTTCGTGTTAGTCTTATTTTTTCACTTCTGATCCTGATTGCAGCATTCAAGTTTTCTCCTGCTAATGTGAAAGTAAAAATACTGCCGGTATCGGACCCGGATATTATAATTGTTGAACCGGAAATTAAGACCAAACAGGAAAGTGAACCTCCCCGTCCACCGGTTCCGCCCGAACCCATTATATCATTTAGTGAAGACTTCGAAGAAATAGAGTTTGAAGAAACAAGTCTGTTGCAAAACGAAGATGTTTCATTGCCGCCTCAATTGAAAGATGATAGACGTATTATTATTGAAGAGGAAGAGAAAATTTACATTGCCGTTGAAACGAATCCGCAGATTATAGGAGGATTGGAAGCGCTTACATCGAAACTGTATTATTCGGAAATAGCAAAAAGAACAGGCATAGAAGGGAAAGTGGTTGTTACAATTATCGTTGATAAAGAAGGGAATGTAGTCGATGCACAAATTGTAAAATCTCTTCATTCTGATCTTGATCAGATTGCACTGAAAGCTGTGAGAGAATTGAAATTTCATCCCGGCATTCAGAATGGTAAGCCGGTTAAGGTGCAGGTTAGTATTCCTATTCAGTTTAAACTAAAATGATTGATAATTGTGAGTAAAATCTCTCCACGCAACTTCGTGACTTCTCTGTGTTCTTCGTGCAGGAATTTACACGAAGAATCACGGAGAATAAACCAGCCTCCCTTAATAATAATGGTTTTCTCCAACGATAAACATTCCGTATTTTTCCTGACAATTTATTCAAAATTATTGCGGCTAATTTATGTACGACTTCATCTTCAAGCCCTTCGATGAAATGACCGAGGAAGATTACAAAACGGTCGGTTTCAAATCCGGATTGGAAATTCATCAACAACTATTAACTGATAAAAAACTATTCTGCCGATGCCCCGCCGGCAAATACAGTAAAGAATATGATGCGGAAATATTAAGGCACATGCGTCCCACACTTTCCGAAATGGGAGTTTATGACGGCACGGCTTTGATGGAGTTTAAAACAAAGAAGAATATTATTTATCACATAAAAAGGGAAACGGTGTGTACATATGAAATGGATGACACCCCACCGTTTTTAATCGATGAAGATGCACTTGATATTGCAATCGGAATAGGAATATTATACAACTGTAATGTTGTTGACGAACTTCATATAGCACGCAAACAGTATTTAGATGGAAGCATTCCAACAGGATTTCAGCGCACAGCAATTTATGCACTTGATGGATGGATTCCTTACAAGGACAGAAAAGTAAAAGTTGTTCAAATGTCAATAGAGGAAGATTCCTGCCGGGAAGTTTCAGACATTGGACATGAACGTGTGTATTTAACGGACAGACTCGGTATGCCGCTTATCGAAACGGTAACAGAACCGGCAATGTGTACTCCGCAGGAAGTTGCTGAAGTAGCTTGGCAGTGCAGTAAACTTGTTAGAAGCACCCAGAGAGTAAGAAGGGGAATGGGAGCCGCTCGCGAAGATGTTAATGTTAGTGTTGAGGGCGGAACCCGTGTTGAAATTAAAGGCGTTCCTCAAATAAGTCTGATTCCTCTTCTTACTTATAATGAAGCGATGAGACAATGGAATCTTTTACGATTAAGAGAAGAACTAAAAAAGCGCGCTATAACTTCCGAAACATTTAAAGCAGAACATTTTGATATAACAAATCTACTAAAGAAAGTTCACTATGCTCCCTTGAAATATGCGGTTGAATCAGGTATGCGAACACATTGTGTGGTGCTGAAGGGTTATAAAGACTTACTTCATTGGCAGACTCAAACAGATACTTACTTCTCAAAAGAAATTTCAGATAGAGTCAGAGTAATTGCGTGTTTAACAAGCATTCCAAACCTGATACATTCGGACAGCAAAAGCGATACTATAACATCATCTGATTGGCAGAAAGTTAAAAAGTTAACAAATGCTGTGGATAATGATACAATGGTAATTGTCTGGGGAAGTGAAGAAGATGTACAAATGGCAGTTAGTGAAATTATCATTCGTGCAAAAGAAGCAACGATCGGTATTCCATCAGAAACAAGACAGGCTATGAGTGACGGCACAAACGGATTCGAACGAATTCTTCCCGGTGCCGATAGAATGTATCCCGACACAGATCTTCCGCCAAAGAAAGTCACTCAGGAAAGATTGGACAAAATAAAATCCTGGCTTCCGGAACAGTTCTGGAAAAGAATAGAGTGGTACAAAAAGCTTGGTATTCCATCAGATACCATTGATGAACTTTCCGTTTCAAAATATGCCGAATTGTTTAAGAAAGCCGTGAATGATTGGAAGGTTGATCCGACTACTGCAGCAGTATTCCTGATTCAATATCCAAAACGATTACAAAAGAATGGATGCATGGTTGAATGGATTAATGATGAAATGCTTACAAATGTTTTAAAAGCTTATTCTGACGGAAAAATTCCTAAAGATGCTTTGTTCATAACTTTAAAAAATGTTGTTGAACTTGGTGCTTTTACAGAAGAAGTGATTCCACAGCCATTAAATCCTGAAGATTTAGAGGAAGAAATTAAATTACAGTCAGAACAGTTCAAGCAAATAAAACTTTATTATTCCGCAAATAAAGAGAAGGTATTGATAGGATTGTTAATGAATAAACTTCGCGGAAGGATTCCGGCTAAAGTAGTTTCAGAAAAAATTGGGTTGAAGAATGGAGCTAGATCATGATTAATAACGAAGACTATAAAGGTTACCGCGGAACAGCATTAAACACTTTACAAAAGTTTAAAACCCCAATTTGGAGTGATGTTGAAATTATTACGGATGACGGAACATATAAAGGATTAATTCTTCCGCGCTCTGAAACTGCAGATGAATTTCACATAGTCCTTAAAATGCCGATCGGATACAACATTGGAATTGCTGCAGAAAAAATAAAAGAAGTAAAAATATTCGGCAGACGTGAAGCCAAGTATAAAATTCCGGAAAAAGATTTTCCTTACGATCCTAAAAAACCAAGAGTGAAATTATTGGGAACCGGAGGTACAATTGCATCGCGACTTGATTACAGAACCGGTGCGGTTATTCCGGCATTTTCACCGGGAGAACTTTACGGCTCTGTTCCTGAACTTGCTGATTACTGTAACCTTGAAACAGAAAAACTTTATGGTGAATTCAGTGAGAACATTGGACCGAAACACTGGAAGGGTGTTGCAGAAGCCATAGGAGAAGAAATTGAAAAAGGTGTCCAGGGAATTGTAATAGGACACGGAACAGACATTATGCATCATACCGCGGCGGCATTATCATTTATGGTTCAAAACTCTCCAGTGCCGATCGTAATGGTTGGCTCGCAGCGTTCCAGTGACCGCCCGTCATCAGATGCAGCATTGAATCTTATTCACTCGGTTAAAACAGCAACAGAAAGCGACATTGCAGAAGTAATGGTTTGTATGTTTGGACCTACATCAGATATTTACGGATTACTTCACCGCGGAACGCGTGTAAGAAAAATGCATTCAAGTTACAGATCAACTTTCAGAACAATTGGTGATATACCCATTGCTACCGTGAGCAAAGAAAAGATCACTCCGCTAAGAGGTGATTATAAGAGAAGGAGAGATGATAAAGATGTAATTATAAATCCCGTTTTTGAGGAAAAAGTTTCTATCGTTTATTACTATCCTAATATGCAGCCGGATATAATTGATTCACTTGTTAACAACGGTTACAAGGGAATTGTAATTGCGGGAACGGGACTCGGACATGTAAACAAACCAATGTATCCCGCACTAAAACGTGCAAGGGAAAAAAATGTTGCTGTTTATATGACTGTGCAGACTTTGTGGGGATATGTCCAAATGTATGTTTACGACACGGGCAGAGATATGATGGAACTCGGAGTTGTGCCTGCTGCAAATATGCTTCCGGAAGTTGCTTATGTAAAACTCGGCTGGGCATTAGGACAAACAGATGATTTGGAAAAAGTAAAAGAAATAATGCTGACTCCAATTGCCGGAGAAATAACCGAACGCGAACCAAGCAACGGTTATTTAATTTACCAGGGCGGCTTACCGGAAGTAGAAGAGTTTATAAGTCAGTATAGGAAATGAAAAAAAGCCAAATTTGTTAAGTAGTTTATTTGTATCTTCAAACAGAAAACATCATTAAGTTGAATTCACTTATGAAACAAAACAATAATGATGGGTTTATACCCGCCCACGGGGGGTATAAAAATTTACAGTCCTATAAAAAGACTGAAATTATTTATGACGGAACCGTTTATTTCTGTAATCGCTTCTTAAAAAGAGGAGATCGCACAATTGATCAAATGGTTCAGGCAGCAAGATCCGGTAAACAAAACATAGCCGAAGCGAGTATTTTTTCGGGAACATCAAAAGAAGCCGAAATAAAACTTACCAATGTAGCGCGCGCAAGCCTTGAAGAATTATTAACCGACTATAGAGATTTTCTGCGACTAAGGAAACTACCCGAATGGGATAAAAGCCACCCATATGTAAACCGTTTACGAGAGCTCAATAAAATACCAGAAGCCACATACGAAACATTCCGCAAAGGAATAGAACACGAAGATCCGGAAATATGTGCTAATGTATTAATTGGGTTAATTAAAGTTGCTTCGTATTTATTAGCGAGACAAATAAAAAAATTAGAAGAGGAGTTTCTTAGAGATGGCGGTCTCAGAGAGAGAATGACAAAGGCGAGAATTAATTCGCGTAAAAAAGGACAATAAAGACTTAAAGGACTAAAACTTTTGATAGCAATAGTTATCGTCGTTTTAGTCCTTTAAGTCTTTAAGAGAGCATAATAAATTAGCAGCCATCTGTTGACATTATAAATTTTATTATTTATTTGATATTTATTGTAATCAGATTTTTAATTACCCAGGAGGAGAAAATGAAAACAATAGCAAAAACATTTGTTTTATTTTTATTAACCGCTAATCTCTTCGGGCAGACCACGTATAACTACACAAATATCTTCTTCCTTGATGAAAACCACGGCTGGATACTTGGCACCAATGGCAACCTCTGGAAAACAACTAATACAGGTATTACATGGGAACATATTTATAATAATGATATAAACGGCGGAATTGGTCTTCAGTTTACTAGTCCAACAACGGGCTGGATAACAAAACAGTCTGAACTTTTTACTACTTCAGATGGCGGGTATACCTGGCGGATTGTTTTTACAAACCCGTACAATGTAAATCCTTCAAACTCTTATTTTATAAATGACAGCGTTGGATTTATAGCAAGCGATTCTGCCTTAGTGAAATCAACCTTATTCCGGACAACTGACGCGGGAGATAACTGGATAGTATTAACTGATACTTTAATTGGCATAACCACACCATATTTCTTCAGTGAAAATCTTGGTTTTATATTATGTGGCGATGGCAATCAAGCAAGTGTTTTCAAGACCACAGATCTTGGAAATAATTGGATTCTTTTAAACGAGTGTGGTTCTGTCGATGGCTGTGGATATGGACCAATTCAGATGCTAAATGAAAATGAAGGTTATCTGGCATATCATTGGGTTAATGTATTTGGTGTTACTTCGATCTTAAAAACAACTAATGGTGGAAACACCTGGTAAGGAGGAGGCTTTTCAAACCCGATCTTCAACTTTGGTGTCACGGATTTTAATTTTCTGTCTTTTCAAAATGGCTGGGTTACAACCAATAATAGAAATATCTTCCGAACAACAAACGCTGGCACTGCCTGGGATACGCTTCAAAACGGTTTATCATTAAATGAGGTTATTAAAAACTTCGAATTTTTTAACTCAAACATTTCTTATGGAATAAGCTCAAACCAGATTTACTTTACAAATGACGGCTGGGTTACATATTCAAAAGTGGATTCTATAGTTACTCATGTTGAGAACCCGGGAACAATACCAAATGAGTTTACACTTTATCAGAATTATCCCAATCCATTTAATCCAACAACAGTAATCAGTTATCAGTTACCGGTGAGCAGTAATGTATCAATTAAAGTTTATGATTTGCTGGGAAGGGAAGTCTCAACTTTAGTTGAAGAGTATAAGCAGGCAGGGAAGTATCAGATAAATTTTAATGCCGATGGATTATCAAGCGGAGTGTATTACTATCAACTGAAAACCGGCAATTTCATTCAGACAAAGAAATTGATTTTTTTAAGGTAAAGCTCTTTGGTTAATATCTTGCATTAATAAAAATATAAGAAAGATAATATTAAAATTACTAATCAATTCTCATCATAGATGGTTTTCGTTCTGCTCTTAATTTTTTGGAAACACGTTCTGCTTTCCTGAAAACACGCAGAAAATTTTCACCCGCAAGCTTTTTTAAATCAGTTTCTGTCCAGCCTCTTCTGGCAAGCTCGGCAAATAAATCAGGGAATTTGGAACAATCCTCAAGTCCCTCAACAGTGCCCGTGAATCCGTCAAAATCAGAGCCGATACCGACATGATCCACGCCAATTATACTTTTTAAATAATCAATATGATCAGCTACCTCTGAAAGTTTTACAATTGGTGCGGGATTCTGTTTTTTCCATTTTTCAATTTTTTCTTTTGATGTTTCTCTGCTCTCTTTTTTTAGCGAATCAAAAACAGCTTCATAAACTTCAAACCAGTCTGCAAAACTCTGATTTATAAAAAATGGGACAAAACTTACCATTATGATTCCATTATTTTCTTTTAGCATTAAAAGAATGTCATCCGGGACGTTACGGTTTGTGTTTACATATTTTCTAACATTTGAGTGTGAATAAATAACTGGGGATTCGGAAACTTCAAATACATCTTTCATCACATCATCTGAAACGTGAGAAATATCAACCAGCATACCGAGCCGGTTCATTTCTCTAACAACTTCTTTACCGAATTCATTTAAGCCATTGTGTTTAGCTGAATCAAGTCCGGCATCAGCCCAGTCGTGGGAGTAGTTCCAGGTAAGCGTCATATATCTTACACCAAGCTCATAATAAAGTCTTAGCAATGGAAGAGAATTTTCAATTTCTTCGCCACCTTCAATATTCATGAGCATCGCTATCTTTTTCTGATTGAAGGCATTAGAAATATCATCAGCAGAACGTGCAAACAAAAAATCATCTTTGTATCGCTCCGAAATACGATAAAAACAATCAATGGTTCCCATCATTGTTTTAGTAACAGCTTTGTCGTTCATACTAAATACAGTAAAAAACTGAGCACCGACCTTACCTTGTCTTAAACGAGGAATATCTGTTTGTCCTGTTGTGGTTTTGGAAATATCATACTCATCAAGATTACCTTTTCTATCTTTATAGTAGTAGTAATGAAGCAGCAGATCATTGTGTCCATCCACAAGTGGAACTGACTCAAGAACCTTGTTAGCCAGTTCGTAATGCTCATCAGTAGGTGATTGGGAATATGTTTCTGACAATGATAGAATAAATACAGAAACAATAAAGGAGATAAAAATTGCTTTCATTGATCTTCTTTGATAATAATGATTAGCTCAAAATTGCGGAAATAAGTTGTAATGAACAACACCTGCTAAAAAAAAGAGACAGAAATAAACTGTCTCTTAATTATAATTAAAAGATGTTTTCTGTTATCGAAGTACAATCATTTTCTTTGTTTCAATAAAGGAGCCTGCTTGCAATCTGTAGAAATAAATTCCGCTTGATAATGCATCGGCATTAAAATCAAACTCATAACTTCCGGCTGGTTTTTGTTCGTTGACAAGTGTTGCTGCTTCTCTACCAAGTAAATCGTAAATCTTAAGTGATACGTGCGATATGCCGGATACTTGATACTTGATCCTTGTTGAAGGATTAAATGGATTTGGATAGTTTTGATGCAATACAAAATCTACAGGATATATCATATCATTATCCTCAGTGCTTAGTACCGGCGAATCAAGACTGATCTGGATAGACCAACCAGTTAAAGTTCCATCATTGCCAGAGTAACCATCAATAATTTTGAGTTCCCAATCACCATAAGGATCTAATCCCTGAAAAGCACTAAGCGGTTTGAATGGTTTGTAAAATTCGGTAAATGGTGAAGTTCCATTTCCGATCAATTCCTCTGCTTCATCACTTAACAAAGTAGAATAAAAATTCTTACCGCTGCCGCCTGCTTCCAAAACGAGAGTATCGGTAACGCCATTGTGTGATAATGTTATAGTCAAGTCTCCTGTTCTTTGGTGTAAAATTTCATCTATTGAAACTTCAACTGAAGCGACACTAACATTAATGTTTTTATTAAAAGATTTTGGTGGTGGCGGGTGATTAATTGAAATTATACTGATCGTAGGACCGGAATTTGAAATAGGTAAGTTTAAGTTTTTTAGAGAATCAACAAATGTTTGAGATGTTGTTGAATTTACTGTTCGCCAAACAACTGATGAAGCAGCAAAAAGTCTGTCATTTGAATTTACTGCTAAATTGTTTATTTGCATATTCCCAATAAGTTGCCCGGTTGTAATGTTGTTCCAGGAGTAACCATTATTTGTAGAGCGATATATTCCTCTGCCAGGAATATTAGGTACGGCTGCAAAAACATGATTAAAAGAATTTGTTGCAATTGTTTCTACTAAGCCTTGTATCCCATTATTTCTTTTAACCCAACTGTTCCCATTATTGTTAGATATGAATATTCCTTCATGATCAGGTCCATTATGAGAATAAACATATATAACACCGTTTGGTGAAAATGAAATATTACTAACTACTAATGGATAAGTAGAGTCTGCCACCAAACCATTTACAATTTTTGTCCAACTACTTCCTGAGTTTGTTGATCTATAAAGCCCATTATAATTTATATCTGCCGTTGCAAATACATCTCCGTTAGATTTTACAGCAACCTTACCAATAGAAGTTTGCCAGTTGGGATCAATAATTATACCTTGATTAATTTCCGTCCAATTTACTCCATTATTTGTTGAGCGATAAACTCCGATACCGGTTCCAGCAAATAAAAATCCATTTAAATTATTGATTCCTAAGGAGTGCACGGCATTAAAAATTCCATTACTTACATCATACCAGCTATCACCATTATCGGTAGAGTGGAATACACCGAACGATCCAGAGCTAACAAAAATATGTCCGGTATCATTTACAGCAATTGATGAGAGATAAAAATCAGAAGAAAAAGCTGGAAAGCCCTGGTTTGCCGAAGACCAGTTACTACCGCTATTTGTTGATTTGAAGACACCCTCGTTAGTCCCGGCAAATAAATCTGTTCCGCTGATAAACAGGTTCATCACAAAATTGCCAGTTAAACCATTATTAATTGCTGACCAATTAGCACCATCGTTTGATGATACAAACACACCGGCTCCTCTTGTTCCAGCAAAAATATTATTTCCGCTAATAATGAATGTCTGAACGTATGGATAGGTAAGACCATTATTCACGGCTGTCCAGTTTGTCCCATTATCTGTTGAGTAAAATACTCCGCCCCCGTAAGACCCGGCAAATAATTTTGAGCCGTTTTTAATCAAAGCATTTATGTACCTTGCAAAAACCGGTATACCATTGTTAATCTCACTCCAACTTGTACCGCCATTATCAGAATAAAAAACTCCGCCGTTGGTTCCGGCATACAGATTATTACCTTCCGATATAAGAGCATTAACAATTGTATATGTCAGACCGGAATTTATTTGCGACCAGCTTATTCCATTATTTGAGCTAACAAACACACCGTTTTTTGCTGTACCCGCAAATACATTACTGCCATCTGAAGTTAACGCTGTTATCCTAAGATCAGTTAGTCCGTTATTGATAGAAGTCCAACTTGTACCATTGTTTGTTGATAAATATACGCCGCCTCTGATAGTTCCGATGTAACAATTATTCCCGACAACAATAATAGAAGAGACTGCGAAATGAGATAAACCATTATTACTTGCGGTCCAACTCGTTCCATTATTACTGGAATGAAAAACTCCACGGGCGGATGTACCTGCAAGAAGATTTCCATTACCTGTCTTTGCAATAGATTTAACGCCAGTATTAACCAAAGTCTCACTTACCCATTCCCAATTATCTCCATCATCAGTTGTTGACCAAATGCCATCAATTAGACCAACATAAAGTTTATCGTTTTTATCTATTACCATCGCAACCGATGACAGTCCGCCTGGAATCTGTGTACTTTCCCAAATTTGACCATTTATATGTGTGACAAAAACAATTGCCCAAATGATTATAATTAACAATCTACGCAGTGAAGTTTTCATTTTACTTACCTATATATCTTAAATTAATTTGTACTTATTCTTATCGCTTATCTAATAAGAACCATCTTCTTTGTTTCAGAATAATCTCCGGCAGTGATTTTGTAGAGATAAACACCGCTTGATAATCCAGTCGCATCGAAAGTTACCTCATAAGTGCCGGCTGGTTTTTCTTCGTTAACAATTGTTGCTTTTTCTCTACCAAGTAAATCGTAAATAACCAGCCTCACCCCCAGCCACTCTCCAAAGGAGAGGGGAGAAGATGGAATTGTAAATCTGATTTTTGTAGTTGGATTAAACGGATTGGGATAGTTTTGAGAAAGACTATAACTATTTAGAATCAATTCATTCTCTTCCTCAATATCAGTTGTTCCGTCTAAGTTAATGATTAAAGACCAGGAGTTTAATATCCCATCATTACCAGCATAACCATCGGTTATTGTTAATGTCCAATCTCCATAAGGATCTAATCCATTAAAAACACTTAATGAATTAGAAGGGACATAGTATCCTGTAAATGGCGCAATACCATTGGCAACCAGAATAGTGTTATCATCTCCGAGAATTGTGTATATAAAATTTTCACCGTCTGCCCCAACTTCAAGTATGATAGTTTGTGAAACTCCAAGATGCCCAAGTGTAAAAGTTAAATCCCCAGTTCTTGTATGTAATACTTCATTAATCTTGATTTGAACTGAACTTATATTTTGCTGCGCAGATTTATTAGCTGATTTACCTGGGGGCGAAAAATTAATGGTACTTATAGCTGATTGGCTGTTTGATATAGGAATGTTCAAATCGGTTAACGTTTTGTTAATGCTAGTAGCCGTTGTTGGGTTTATACTTTTATAAACCTGACCCTCCGTATTGCCAGCAAACAAGAAATCATTATTATCAATAGTTAAAGATGCAACTGCATTATTAATAAGACCATCATTTAATTCGAACCAATTGTCCCCGTTATTGGTAGAATAAAAAACTCCTTTAGAAGTGGAGCCCGAGAAGCCTCCGCCCAGACCGACGTAAATAGTTCCCAAGGAATTAATAGAAAAATCATTCACTGCTATAAATGATCCTATGTTTATTCCGTTATTTATTTGGGTCCAGTTATTACCATTATTAGTTGAACGATAAACACCCTGGATATTTCCGACAAATAAATGCCCTAATTCATTAAATCCGATTGCGCCTATTTGCGCATTTGCTATTGTGATCTCCGTCCAGTCCTGCCCGTTATTTGTAGATCTGAAAAGACGGCTGCCACCAGCTCCAACTACTATATCATCATTTGAATTTATAAATAGTGGATAAAAACCATTATAGTTTGGACTACTGATTGCCGTCCAGCTATTTCCACTATTTGTTGAGCGATAAATTGAATTTACAGAACCAGCATAAATATGACCAAAAGAATTAATAGCCAGAGAATTAACAGTATTATCAAGATTATGAAAACCGTCATTTATCTGTGTCCAGCTCTCACCGTTAGTGGTAGAGCGCCAGACTCCCTGATTCATTGTGCCGGCAAAGATATGCCCGCTGGAGTTAATAGCTAAACTCCAAATAAAAAGATTTGATAAACCTGACTGAGTCCAGGTATTTCCATAATCAGTTGAGCGGAATACCCCATCACCTTCTGTACCGGAGATTCCTCCACCAGTACCCAGAAAAATATCACCATTTGCATTTGTAGCTAACGGTTTAATTGCAAGATTAGTCGATATACTGCCGGTCAGCTGCCAATAATTTTGAGAAAGTAATTGAGAATAACTTGAAACCAGAATTGCTGCGATAATAATAAAAATTGTTTTATAAAAACTTGACTCCGACATTATTAACTCCAAATTGTGTTAAAGTTTTAATCGAATATAGGGTTTGAATGTAGTTTCTTCAATCACGCACTTACGTGATTTGAAGAGAATGGATTTGTGAAGTTATTCAGTTATATCAGAGAGAGATAATGTAGGTTACTGCAAAACTTTCCACACCGGGATTCTCATCTCCAAGTCCGGCATTGGAAATATGGTTAAAGCTGAATCCAACTCTCGTATTGCCTACAAGTTTTACGGATACTTCAATTTGTGATCTGAACTCAATGGGATAAAAAAGCTTTTTACTATTGTTTTCGAAATACAAACCGGGAGCGAAGCTTGGCGTGATAACGATTATATCATAAAAATAGAAATTGTAATAGACGCCTGTATAAAAATGACTTGCACCATGACCAGTGAACATAATTCCGGCAAATTGTCCAAAGTCATTATTTGATATGTCCTTTCTGAGTTCAATCCTTTTTTCAACAGATGGCTGGGTCTGCTGAAGAACGTCGAATGCGGCGTGTGTTAATGCAAGGCTGAAACCACTTTCACGCTGATTCTGTGCCTGAAGGTTGATAAGTGTTACAAGTAATAGAATAACGATATTGGATATAAGGGCTTTAAACTGCATTCGTTTATTTGTTTTATTCTATGTTACAAACTTAATGTTTATCTGCAAATTTCTTGCCAGAACATTTACACAAATTTTTCCAATACATCTTTCCTCGTGTTCATAAATTACAACTTAAAACAGAATTTCACTGATGCCCGGGTGCATAGATCCACCCAATAGTTAGGGCTTGAGCTTAAAAAATCAGTAATAATTGGACTAAGGTCCGTCTGTTTTGTTATTCTTAATACCTTACCCTATAAAACATAGCTATTACTGTAAAAAAAACGCAAATCTAAATAATCATTTTGGATGGCAAAGGTATTATATAAGCTTTTCACGAATAGCTTTGCTTATTGCGCTTCCTTTAGAATGTACTTCCAGTTTTGCATAAATATTTCTTATATGCGAATCTATTGTATGATGGCTTAAAAATATTTTTTCAGAGATTTGTTTTTTGCTTAATCCTTCCACAAGCAACCTTAATATTTCCTTTTCTCTTTCGGAAAGTCCATAATCCGATTCTGATTTATTCTGGTCACGGAACATATTCAAAACTCTTTTTGCTATATGGGGATTTACGGAAGCACCGCCATTTAAAACTTCATCTATTGAGTTAATAATATCTTCGGGAGATTGATCTTTTAGTAAGTATCCGGAAGCCCCGGCACAAATTGCATTAAACACATTTTCATCGTCATCATAAACAGTAATAATAATAATCTTAGATGAAGGAGTTAATTTTCTAAGTTCAGGTATGATGCTTATGCCGTCTTTGCCGGGCAGCCCTATATCCAGAAGTATTATATCCGGTACCAATTCATTCATTTCAATTTCTCTAAGCGCAGTTTCACCGGAAGGGAAGCTGTGTTTGCAAGCTTTTCCGGATGATCTAATAATCACGCTTCGGAGAGCATCTCTGAAAACAGGATTGTCTTCAATAATTATTATATCTGCAACTGAATTATTCATAAAATTATTTCATTGGAAAATTATTTAATAATAATTCCAGATTCAATCACGCATTTGCGTCATTTGTAATTTAAGCACCAGACTGAATCCTTTACCAATTTCACTTTCAATCTTTAAAGAAGCGCTTAGCTCATCTGCGCGTGATTTAATATTATTAATTCCGTTCCCGCTGTATGTGTCATTTAAATTGAACCCCTTTCCATTATCATCAATTGTTAAAATAAATTTATTGTTCTCCACATTTACGTTTATTTTTACCTTATCCGCACCGGAATGTTTACTGATGTTATTCAGGGTTTCTTTAAAGATTAGGTATATACCACGTTTTATTTCAGGAGTTATTTTAATATCTGAATCAGGAATATTATGCCGGAAATAATACTCTTTTCCTCTAAGCATACTTTCGGTTGTTTCATTCATTTTCCTGATCAGATCAATCAGTGAATCCGAAGCGGGATTGATGAACCAGACAATATCCCTTATAGATGTAACCGAATTTTTTGCGGTTGATTCGATTCTTGAGAGGCTGTTAGAAAGTTCAAAATCAGAATTGAATTCATCTTTCAGAATACTGCTCAGCAAGGATATACTGCTGAGGTTACTTCCAATTTCATCATGGAGGTCACGTGCAATTCTGTTTCTTATTTTTTGTTTTTCGATTTCTTTTTCCTGTTCAAGAGTTTTTGCTTTCAGTTCGGCAGTTTCAGCTTTTAAATGCATCTCCCGCATTTCAGCTTCAGCTTGCCGCTTACGAAGCCTCTCACGAATTTTTCGTGCACGTTTCTCAAGTTCGTATTTCCTTATAAATAACAAAACTGACATAAACACTACTACATAAAAAATATAAGCATACCAGGTGGCCCATATAGGCGGACGAATATTTACAACGATTGAAGCAAATGATATTGCCGCATTATTTTCAGAATCCAAAATTCGTACGATAAACTTGTATTCTCCTGGTGGCAGATCGGTATAGTTTGCAAATCGTCTGCCTTCAGCTTTTACCCAATCGTTATCAACACCTTCAAGTATATGCTCACAAGCAACTTTTGAAGGATCTAAATAATTCAGCGGGGCAAACTCAAATGCCAGAAAGTTCTGATTGTAATTAAGCGTGAGCGATTCATATTCAGAGGATGGATAATTTTTATTATATATTCTGATTGAATTGTTAAACAACTTGATATCTGTTATAACTACGTTGAAAGCATTCCGCTTAGTTAAATAGTTTTTTTTATTGATCAAATACATTCCTTCGAGTGAACCAAAGTAGATCTTATTATCAGATGCTTTTAAAATTGAACCAAGATTAAATTCCAATTGTTCAATTCCATCTTGCTGATCGTAAAAAGTAAATGCTTTTGTTTTGTAATCATATCTTGCAAGCCCTGCTTGTGTTGATATCCAAAGATTATTCTCATCTTCTGCAGCTATTCCCATTATCAAATCACCAGGCACACCATTTGACGAATTAAAATTCTTGAAAACAGTATCGTCAATCTTATCATTTTCCAAAAGGAAAAGCCCATCACCCTGCGTACCTACCCAAAGATTGCCTTTATAATCCTGCGTTATACAAACTGCTGTGGTGCTGGTAAATAAAGATTTATCATTCGGTTCCGGATAAAAACTTTCTATTTCATTAGTTGATTCGTTTAATCTAAAGAGACCATTACCCCAGGTTCCTACCCAAACATCGCCTGATTTACCTCTAAATAAAGCCCACACGTTCCGCATATTATCATTGTACAGATGTATGTTATCGGTGTTAAGATCATACTCAAATAATCCCGCACCATCAGTCCCAATATAATATTTTTCCCTAGTTGCTTTTAAAAATGAAGTGACTTTATTCGCATGCCACAAAACAGAATGATCAGGATATAGTTTTTTATGAAGCATCCCGCCTGACTTTTTATCGTAAATAAAAAAGCCCTCATTAAAAGTAGCAATCAAATATTTATTGTTTCCCGCTGAAATTACCGAGTAAATTTTTGATCGCGGCCTGACATTTTTACCATTAAATAAAATCTGAACCCTATCTTGTTTTACATTATAAATAAAAACACGTCCATCTGCACCGCAAAGCCAGATATCTTTGTCGTCATCCTCAAAAATATGTGAGACATACTCATCTTTATTAAACCCTAAAGTTTTCTTAGAAGGATTAAATTGTATGAATTTCTTGCTTGCAGATACAAACCGAGCGAGTCCGGTACCTGCAGTTCCTATCCAAACTATTTCTTCATCACAAACAAATAGAGAATTGATAATATTTGAAGGCAATGAGTTTAAATTATTTTTCTGTTTAATATAGTTTACCAGTTTTTCTTCTTTAGCATCGAAATAAAAGATTCCATCTCCGGCAGTTCCTATCCAAACATTTCCAGAAATATCCGAAGCAATAGAAAGAACGCTAGTGTTATTATTAAAACCATAATTGGAAATTTTTCCTGTAAATGGGTCATAATTACAGAAGCCCTTATTCTGTGAGCCAATCCATAAGGTATTGTCTTTGTCTTCAACAATAGAAAAAATAAATCCAGATAATGCTGAACCAGATGGTATATCTTTAAGGTAAAGAGGAAAATATTTTTTTAACCTTCTATCAAATTTTAGCAACCCTTCTCGTGTGCCAACCCACAATATATTTGAATCAGTTTTAGAAGTTTGAATGGAACGGATATGTTTGGATAGCACTGGAGCTATTTCATTAGAATCTGGTACGATGTACTCAAATTTATTGTTAACTTCATCAAAGTAAGCCAATCCTGCTCCCCACACACAAGCCCATAGTTGATTATCTTGAGTATAAAGCAATTGAGGAACGATTTCTTCATTTAAAAAATTATTTCCGCTTTGACCTTTATCATATCTGACAAATTTTTCTTCACGACGAATGAATTTGTTTATGCCTTTATTAATTGTTCCTATCCAAAGATCACCATTTTTATCCTCCTGGATGCTTCTAACTTCACTGCTTGAAACAGAAAAACTATCTATTGGATTAAAACGGTAGCTCTTGATATTTATACCGTCAAATCTTTTTAAGCCAGTGCTGGTGCCAAGCCAGATAAATCCCTGTTTGTCTTTAAGAATACAGTATACAGTTCCCGTATTCTCATGTTGATCAAATATTACTTTTTCAATTTTTCGATCAATAGATTGACAAAAAACTGAATGGGTCAGCTTAAAGAAAAATAATGTTGCAAGTATGTATAAAGTAAATATTTTCACTATTGAAAAGTATGTTGTTTAATCTGATATAAATTATGCGGGGTAGGAATTCAAAAGTTCGCTCTTTAGTTTATTCATAATTTATGAAAAAGTAAAATTATTTTTTCGATTTGTTAAAAATGAAAAACCAGCCCTGGGAAAGGACTGGTTTTAAAGAAGTTGAATCCATTAAAGAGGAAAAGCGATAATTTTACTTAATTACCATCATCTTTTTAGTTTGAACAAAACTTCCAGCTCTTATTTGATATATATATGTACCTGAAGGCAAACCGGAAGCATCAAAATAATATTTATGATAACCTGCTTCTTTAGTCATATTAACTAATGATGAAATTTGCTCACCAAGAACAGAATAGATAAGAATTTTCACATCCGCTTTCTCTGCAAGAGAATATTCAATTGTTGTCATTGGATTAAAAGGATTTGGATAATTCTGCATCAGAGAAAATTCAGCGGGAATTGAAACCTCAACTGATACCTCTTGTGAGTAAGTGAAGCTTCCGTCGAAATCCATTTGCTTTAATCTGTAAAAATATATTCCGGGATTTAATGGTTTATCTGAGTAAGAATAATTCTTTGTTTCGGTTGTTGTTCCGTATCCCTCAACAAATACAACAGGTGCGTAAGGTGATTTTCCAAACTCATTGTGCAAAAAAGCTCTTTGAATTTCGAATCCGTTGTTGTTTGTTTCAGTGGCGGTTGACCATCTTAAAATCACCTCATCTCTGTTAACGTCAATATTAAAAGCAGTAAGTTCAACAGGAATTTCCTGAAGCATCTGCTGATATGCATCAAAAGCATCTACCCTTCCGGCACCATATCGGTTATCTTTTCCAGGGTCACCTTTTTCAACAGCCGTTGTTTGCATTATTCTGCTGAGATCGGATGGTTCCAGATTTGGATTTGCACCAAGTAATAATGCGGCTACTCCTGCAAGATGGGGTGTAGCTCCGGATGTTCCGCTAAACGACTGGTATCCTCCGCCAACAGCAGTGGAAGTTGTTCCGTTGCCCGGAGCCGCAATATCTGGTTTTATTAAACCCATTGAACCCGGACTGGTTTGATAGGGATAATCCTGATATTCAGGCGGCATTGGATATGGATATGTTGGAAATACCTGCTGAATATTTTCCCATGCAGCTGGTCCATAAGGTGAGCTAGAAACTATGACATCACTACTGGCCAGAACATTTGCAGAACCAATTACTGAGCTTACACCACCAACTAAAGTCTGGTCAGGATGTACCCACGGACCGGGAGAATTACCAGGAGTTGCAATGTTATAAGGTATTGGTGCGCTTCCAAGACTACCACCATCGTTGCTGGTAGAATTTGTGTGCAATAGTCCGGCAGCCAGTTCCATATCTGTCATTTGTCTAAACATAGGATAATTTGGTTTTGGACTGAAATACCATTTATAACTTAATGAACTGGTTATAATATCTGCTCCCTTTTCTATTGCATATTGCTGAGCAAGCCAATATTGAGATTCACCACTGGGCTTAAGTATAATTAAGTTAGCCGCTGGTGCAACGCCGGTTTGAGTTCCATTTGTTCCATATCCGGCAACAATTCCTGAAGTAGCTGTACCATGACTGCTTCCGGTAATTACATCATTATTATTACTTTGATAGTTCCAGCCCACAAAATCATCTATCAGACCATTACCGTCATCATCAATACCGTTTATATCGCCCGGATCAAAAACCCACGCAGAACCATTCCATATAATTGTACTTCCATTATTATTAGCGTCTTCACCAAGATTTCGCCAGATATTATTTACAAGATCGGGATGACGCCAGTCAGTACCGGAATCAATATTAGCAACCAGAACGCCGCGCCCGCTGTCACCTTCGGCCCAGACAAGCGGTGCCCTAATTAATGTTAAACCAGGCTGCGGTGCCAATGTGGCTTCCACAGAAATATTATTATCATAATTATATTTTGATATTCCAAAATCATCAACCAGCTCTTCAATGGTAAACTGCCTGTCGTAATGAATGCTTTGAATATTTGATACACCATCAGCGATATCCACAATTGAAGATTTAAGTGCTTTAAGCGATACCACATTTATTACCCAGTTGTAATGGACGTTGCTTACCTTTTGCTGTTCTTCAAGAAAACTAATAAAGTTTTTTATTTCGTTTTGACTGACAGCAGCATAATTTTTAAGAATACGCACAACCTCATCCCTTTTAGTTTTGCGCGGAAGCATATATGTCTGGCTATGAAGATCAGAGTAGTTCAGCCGGTCTTTCATAACAACATAAACATCTATAAATTCATTATCAGCAGATGAACTCATCACTCCCTGCAGGTATGGATGAATGATGTTTGTAACTTCCTGAGAAATCGTATGGTTGTGCAATGCTATGATGAATATAGCAATGAGAATTGTGAACCGAAGCATTTTATTCATAACCGCTTCCCTTCTTATTGTGATTAAATTATGTAGAAAAATACCGTGAAAGAAATATCCGATTGTTTTCTTGTTAAAGGAGCTAGAGTTGATGGGCAGAAAACAACATAATCTTTACAGGAATTGTTTTTAATTTATACATCTATAAAATAAAAATAAAGTATTTCCGTTTAAAAAGTTATTTTAGCACTTGAAAAATTGAACAAAATCAATTTATTTCGAAACCAAAGATTTATTGTTAACTAAAACATTGTTGATGGCTGGGTAAAAATACCTTCTCAGCAGAAAATACTATCTATATGAAGTTATTTCTCTCTTATTTTTTATTGCTGGTAATACTTAACTATTCTTTGGTTTATTCTCAGGAGCTGGTAAACCAAAGCGCAGATGATGATTCATTACAAGTTTTTTCTTCAGAAAAATCATCAATCAATTTAATTGGTGGAAGTTTCCTTTATGGTTATATGATACCTCATGCAAAAGAGGTTTTGCCTGTTCGTGGATTAAATCCACGCGGGCATGAAATTATTTACAACTGGCATTTGAATAATGACGATGTTTGGAATGATTGTGAATGTTATCCGCGCTTCGGGTTATTTCTTTCTTATTATGATTTTGACCTTGAAGAGCTGTTAGGTCACGGCTTCGCTGCAGGATTGATGTTTACTTACTTTTTTGGACTTCCTTCTGAATTTAATTTTCATTTAAAGGGGAGAGGGGGAGTCTCTTACCTTACGAATCCATTTGATCGGAATCAGGAACCTGTTAACTGGTCTTACTCAACACATTTCAATTATATTCTTGGAGTGGGCGGGGGAATTACTTATCGTCCATTCAACAGAATAGAATTTCAATTAGATGGGAGTATGAACCATCAATCCAATGCCGCACTGCTTGAGCCGAACGGCGGAATAAACTATTGGGCTCTTGCACTCTCAACAAATTACTATTTTGATAACCCCGATTTTCATCCGCGCGATATTTATGATCCTTATATTCATTCCGAAAAAAAGAAAAGATGGGATGTTTCATTTTCCTGGGGTATTTCATCAATGCCTTTCCCACTGCCGGGGCAGGTTCCGATGTACAGCATTACATTTTTAAGGAGCATTCAATTGTGGAGAATTTTTGCTGTCAGTTTTGCAGCGGAGCTTGAAAGAAACGGGCGTGCAGTTGAGCTGTCAAGGAGAGGTTATGCACCCGAAACAACAAACCCTTTTCGCGGTTCTGTTCTTTTGGGTGGTGAGTTTTTAATGGGCAGATCAATTTTAAGTGCACAGATGGGCGGATACGTTTATCGCTCCTTTAAAGAAAAAGATGATGTATATCAAAGATGGGGTGTGGCATACAATGTTTACGATGACATTTTTGTGGGTATTAGCTTTAAATCATACCGTAATTCTGCCGATCACCTTAGTTTAAGATTTACTTATTCTTTCAGGTAGTCTTTAAAGAAATATTCCCACTTCATTGCTACCAAAACAAACTAATTATTCGATAATTAGGCAATTTTGATTACAATCCCACAAAAACCTCTAAATTGCAATAAAAGTACAACATTTTGCAAAGTTTGTCCTACCCCTCGCAGATCATTAGTATTTATTTTTAATGGTGATTATTTGACAAAATAAAAGGAGTAAATAATGAAAATTAACTTTCTTTATCCATTTATTATTCTTTTTCTTGTCTTTTTCATTTATGATGCCTCGGCACAAACGATGGAAGACAGAATAGCAATGGGACAATACCTTACGCCTTCTTACCAGGATTATCAATTGATTCCTGCTTTAATTCAGGAAGGCTGTTTATATAATTCCTTTACTTGGGATGATAATCCTTATGTACTAATTCATAGAACTGTAAGACACTGGGAAAATTTAGTAAATATTAAGGAATTATCTGACAATAGGACCAGTAAGGAAATAATAAACTCTTATCAAAATTATTATTCGGGTTACAATCCGGGAGAAACATACAGAAAGTAACTACCCTGGTTTCAAATGTCTCGAATTATTGTTTGGGATCAGACTTAATAGGATACTCGTAATTTTGAAGTGCTCTTTTTGGAATAGGACGTAAGAGCCATTTACCTTTCTGTTGCTGTTTCAGCAGCAGCCTCCAATTTTGTTTTCTTGCTGTTGAAGTAATAAAATGCAAGTGCCGGAATAATGAAACCAACACAGCTGAGGATCAGCTTCAGTTCATAAATTAATATTGAAGAAACTGCTTCAGTAGGAACAAAAGCAAATGCTATTCCGAACATACTTACTGCTCCGCCTATGATTCCGGCAGTAAGAGTAATATATCTTTTTTTAAAGTACTCATTACTGTTTCCATAGGTTGCTCTTACTTTTATTAATGAAGCAAACATATAAACATAAGGAATAAGCTGCAGTATAACGGTTGTTTGTAAAAGAAACAGGTACATATCACTTACAGATGAACCAATAGCTGCAATGATAAGAACCAAGCTAGAAGCAATTCCCTGGACGATCAAAGCAATGTGCGGAGTTTTATGCTTTTGATGGATTGTTCCTAATACCGGCGGAAGATATTTATCTATGCCAATTACGAATGGAATTCTTGCAGCACCAGATAACCAGGCAGAAGTATTACCAGCGGCGTTCATAATCATTAATATTGCAACTGGAAATACAATCCATCCAAACCCGATTGCGGTTGCAGCTTGTTCAATGCCCTGCAGAATTCCTTCAATAATTCCGATTTCTGATGCAGGTATTGCAATAAGAAGTGAAGAAGTTACAATAAGAAATAACATAACTGTTGAAGCACCCGCAATAATTACTGCGCGTGGAATATTTCTATCAGGATTTTTAATTTCATCATTGATTACAGAACCTAATTCCAAACCCACATAGTTTAAACAAACAATACTGAACAAAGCAAGAAACTGCCAGTTGCCAAGAGATGGAATAACAGCAGAAAAAGAAATATCATTTGCTGCTCCTTTAGTGAACACAGTTATTGCAGCGATAACAAGAATAGTTACTGCCGTAATAAAAGTTCCTGCTGCACCAAGATTTTGTATCCACTTACCGACACCAAAACCATGTATGTTAAGGTATGTTATCACCCACAAAAGCCCGAGAGAAACACTCATCATAAAAAGAGGATTAGTAGCAAACGGGGCGGTGGAGTTACCCCCGATGTAAAGAATGAAACCGATTATATAAAAAAGAAGTGTGGGTACATAAAATATGTTATTTACCCAGTAAGCCCATCCGGAAATGAAACCGTGAAAATCACCCCAAGCTTTTTTATTCCAGATATAGATTCCGCCTTCTTTGGGAGATCTTTTTGAAAGTTCAAGTACTGCAATTGCCTGCGGAATAAAGAAAAAAAGAAATCCTGCAAGCCATAATACTAACGCGACCGGACCTGCACCAGCTATAACCGGCACACTATTTAAATTTACCAAAGCAGCAATGAGAAAAAAGGAGAGGTCGGGTAAACCAAGTACCCGCTTGAGCTGAGGTGTTTGTTTATTCAATTCCTATGTGATTCTCCTGAAAATATTTTTGTTCAAATATTATTTATAATTTTTTTAATAACAAGTGGTTGAGTAAAAAAAGTTTATCCGGTAGAACTGGTTATAAGCCAAAAAAAACGTGAACTCATCAAGCAGAGGTAAACCTGATCCTGAAACTGGCAGGCAGGCTTGAATTTAATCCGCAACCTGGAACATATACCCCGCGCTTCTTAAGCTTACAATATAAACCGGATTGGAGGGATCTTTTTCAAAGTGCTTTCTTAATCTTACTATAAAGTTATCTACTGTTCGTGTTTCCACTTCAGGATTCAAGTTCCATACATTCTCAAGCAGTTCTTTTCTTGAAACAACCTTACCCTTATTGTCAATAAGGTATTTCATTATCATCGCTTCATAGTTAGTTAGCTGAAATTCACCTTTTTCATTTTTGCTCTTAAGATTTTCAAAATTAATTTCGTTATCACCGAATTTATAAACCGGCTGGTTTGTAATTGCCTCGCTGTACCAGGATTTTCGTTTTAACATTCCTTTAACCCGAAGCAGCAATTCCTTCAGGTGAAACGGTTTTGTAAGGTAATCATCTGCACCGAGTTCCAGACCTTTAATTCTGTCTTCCAATCCTGTTCTTGCAGTTAACATTAGAATCGGCATTTGAGGATTTTTCTTACGGACAAATTCGGCTATTTCAAATCCATTGTGATATGGCAGCATAATGTCCAGAATAATCATATCGTAATTTTGTTCTTCAAAATGCTTAAGAGCTTCCTTTCCGTCTTTTACCCAATCAACTTCGTAGCCTTCTTCGGACAAATTATATTCTAAACCGACAGCCATAGTCTCTTCATCTTCAACGAGAAGAATCTTTTTTGCTCCACTATCTAATTCACTCATTTATCTTTCCTTTTCTTTCTTCGGAGGAGTTTTTTTCTTTTTTACTACAGGCAGCTCAATTCTGAAAGTAGTTCCTTTACCCCGGCCATCACTGTGAACGCTGATCTTTCCCTTATGAGTTTTTATAATTTCTCTTGCCCAATAGAGTCCAAGTCCCGTACCTTTGACATTTGGAATATCTTTATCATAGATTCTGTAAAATTTCTGAAAGATTTTTTTCTGTTCTTTACCGGCAATACCGATAGCGTTATCCTTAAAATCAACTATTAATTTCTTTGGGTTACAATTTGCAAAAACTTCAATTTTCAAATTTCCGGGACTATACTTCACTGCATTGTCAACAAGATTATCGAAAACCATTTTAAAAGAATTAACATCTATAAATACCTCACAATCCCCTGAGACCTTTACATCCAGAGAATTATCCGGCAGCCTGAACTGTTCAACTGAATCTCTTATTAATTTTGGAAATATTTCATTCACTCTCTGAGTCGTAAAATGATTTCGGTTTTGTTTTCCTTCCAGTGCTGATATTTCGAGTATTGAGTTAATAAGATTCTGTAAACGCGCAGAATCTCTTATCATTAGATCATAAAATTCCTTGCTTTTATCGGGAGGAACTTCACGCGTTCTGAGTGTTTCAAGATATAGTTGTATTGATGATAAAGGTGATTTCAATTCGTGCGTAATGTTGGCAATAAAATTGTCATAAAGCTTTGTTAAGCGTATCTGTATGCTGAGATGTCTGAAGAAAAGAACCAGAATGAATGAAAGTCCGGTAAGCATTACAATCCCCACAACAAAAGGGGCAACGCTTGGTGCATCAACAACTATCTGGGGAGATAATTCTTCCCCGACCTGCTCAAATATTATGTTGTTAGTTACATACCAGTAAATCCATAACAGCAGCACGGCAAGCCATACAAGCTGGGCAAAGACGAATATTATCAGGTTATAAACAAAAGAATGTCTCAAGCGCATTTAATACTGTCCTAAAATTCTTTTCATTTGTTCAATAATGGAATGAATTAACCAATCAAATATCATTTTTATTCGCTTTAACATCAAACAAGACATTGATGTTTTTACAAATCTTTTACAAACACGTATCTCCTTTTTTTGCATAATTGGAGTGTAAATATTTCAGGAGAGAAACAATGAACGTTTTATTTATCTATCCGGAAACTCCATCCACATTCTGGAGCTTTAAGGATGCGCTAAAATTCGTATCTAAAAAAGCTGCTGAGCCTCCGCTCGGACTTATTACCGTTGCGTCAATGCTTCCCCAAGAATGGAATAAGAAACTTATTGATTGTAATGTGTCCAAGCTCAGCAACAAAAGTATTATCTGGGCTGATTATGTTTTTATCAGCGCGATGAATGTACATTTAAGATCATTCAGAGAAATTGTTCGAAGATGCAATAAGCTTGGTGTGAAAGTGGTTGCTGGCGGACCGTTATGTACAACTCAATACAAAGACCTTCTCGGTGTTGATCATTTTGTTCTCAATGAAGCGGAAATCACCCTTCCATTATTTCTGGAAGATCTGAAGAACGGTAATCCCAAACATATTTATCAAACGAATGAATTTCCGGAAATTTGTTTAACTCCTGTGCCCATGTGGGAATTACTTGATATGAAAAAGTACGCATCAATGAGTCTGCAATATTCACGTGGCTGTCCTTATGATTGTGATTTCTGCAGCATAACAATGTTGAATGGAAGAACACCAAGAGCAAAATGTGCTGAACAGTTTATTGCAGAGCTTGACCGTTTATATGATCTTAACTGGAGGGGAGGAATTTCGGTTGTAGATGATAATTTTATTGGCAATAAAAGAAAGCTTAAAAATGAATTTCTTCCGGCATTGATTAAGTGGTCTAAAAAAAGAAGTTATCCGTTCTTTTTTATTACAGAAGTTTCCATTAATCTTGCAGATGACGAGGAACTTATGAAACTTATGGTTGAAGCAGGATTCAACAGTGTCTTCGTTGGAATTGAAACACCAAACAGCAGTGGTCTTACTGAATGCGGTAAAGCAATAAACCTTAAACGTGATCTTGTTGATTCTGTCAACAAGCTTCAGAGAAACGGAATGATTGTATCGGGCGGATTCATAGTGGGATTTGACAGTGACACTGAATCCGTTTTTGATGAACAGATAGATTTTATTCAGCAGAGCGGAATTGCAAATGCAATGGTTGGATTGTTGAATGCTCCGACAGGAACGAAACTGTTTAAGAGAATGAAAGAAGAAGGAAGACTGCTTGATATGTTTTCTGGAAATAATATGGACGCATCAATTAATTTCGTTCCTAAGATGGAGTATACCAAATTGATCAGAGGCTACAGCAGATTATTAAATACAATTTACTCGCAGGAAGAGTATTATAAAAGATTAAAAACTTTTTTAAAGGAATACACCGTCCCGCATTGGACACCAAAGAAATTAAACCTTGAACAGATAAAAGCATTTTTAAGATTGTTATGGCTGCTTGGAGTAATTGAAAAAGGTAAAAAGTATTTCTGGAAATTGTTATTCTTCAGTCTGTCAAAGTATCCAAGAAAGTTTCCCACAGCAATGACGCTTGCAGTTTATGGATTTCATTTTCGGCGTGTTATAAGAACAGTTTAAAAACAATAGAATACTTAACTGCATCCTGGGAATTCAGGTTTAAATTTAATTGAAGATGCCTCGGTTGATCAGCTTGAATTAAGTCAAAACTATTCTAAACCGTTCAATCCATTCACTCTAAATAGTCACTCAATTCTGCAAGCCGGAACATGTTTAATAGTTCGTTAAAAAGAGTATACCACACCAAACAAAGGCGAAATACTTTGCGTACCGTGGTTAATATCATTTGCAAGTTTATTACCGTCCCGGCTATTATAATATCTTGCGCGGTATTCAATACTGAATAATATATCAAGTGATTCGATAACGGAAAAACTGCCGCCAAGCGAAAAAAGCCACGCAAAAGACGGATCAAGCTTGAAAGCACTCTCAACATCACCGGTTGTTGATGGAATATCCTTTCTTGCTGTATCCTGTCTAAAGCCGAATAATCCATAGCCGAATGATGCTTTAAGCTGCTTGTAGAAAAAATGAACAACAGGCCCTGTCCAAAACTCTGTGTAAGTACCTCCAATACGATCTTTGACTAACGTCTTACCCGATTGATCAAACCCATCAAAATTAGCAAGCTGTCTTTGTCCCCTGTCATAGCGCAGATAAATACCGGCAGCAAAAAACTCATAAAACCTATATGCTCCGGCAGTATAAAGTCCGATCTGAAATTCATTTGTCAATCGCTCCCCTCTCTCAGCACCAATTTCAGTTTTTACCTGCTGCTGAAAATGAGAAAAAGTTATACCGGCTTCTGTAATAAATTTATGTTCACTTTCGGTTTGTGAATAAAGCAAAATATTCCCAAAGCAGGAAACGAAAAATATTATTAGCAGTTTATTCATAATTCCTCCCGGATGTAAATTTGTGAAAATGTAATGGCCATATATATCCTCAAAATTGATAATTAATGTGCAATGCCGTCAGCATCGTTATATTTTACTCCATTACAAAATCTTTATTTAAAAAGTACCTATACCAGAACTTCACATATTCCCTCTGAAGATGGGACCACTTTGGGAATCGGATGCCATGTCTTTCATTTGGATATAACATCAATTCAAAATCTTTGTTCAACGAGGTAAACTTATCAACAAGCTGTATTGTGTTTTGAACATGCACATTATCATCCATTGTTCCGTGAGTTATTCTCAGCATACCTTTGTATTTATCTGCGTATGTAAGCGCTGATCCAAATTTATACCCCTCCGGATTCTCTTCCGGAGTATCCATAAACCTTTCGGTATAAACATTATCATACAAACGCCAATCCGTTACGGAAAAATCTGCTATACCGTGGGTAAAATAGTCTGCACCATAAGTAAGTGCCATACAAGCAACATAACCTCCGTAGCTTCCGCCGTTAATACCGATCTTTGTTTCATCAACAAATGGTATTGTACGAAGCCATTTAACGGCTTCAATGTAATCATTCATTTCCCACTTGCCAAGATTGCGGTGCATCATTCTTTCTCCCTTTTTACCGAAGTGCACCGAGCCGCGATGATCAACAATAAAATATATAATTCCGCTTTGGGCGATAAAGTAACGATCAAGAAATGCAAAGTAAGCATTTTTTACATCCTTACCCCCGGGTCCGCCGTAAACAGAAAATAAAACCGGATATTTTTTTGTTTCATCAAAATCAGGAGGAAGAATCCACATTGCCGGAAGTTCAATACCGTCTTCGGTTTTTATTTTAAAGAACTCTGTTTTACCAAGAGTGTACTCATCATACACATTACTTTTTCTATCACCAAATACTTTAAGTGAATTTCCCTTAGCATCAAACAATTCGAGTGTATGCGGAATATCTGCAGATGAATGTGATGAATAAAAATATGATCCGTTTGTTGATACGGTTGTACTGTGAGTGCCGTTTTTCTTAGTCAGTTTTGTGAGATTCTTTCCATCAAGATCAACTGAAAACAAATGTGTTTCTAATGAGTTATCTTTATTTCCTTCAAAGAAAACCATTTTATTCTTTTCATCAACCATAACAATTTTTGTAACAGTCCATTCACCGGAAGTCAATCTTGCTTTTTGTTTGCCGTTCATATCAAAATAGTAAATATGATTCCAGCCGTCTTTATCAGAAGTTAATATGAATCCGCTTTCATCTTTCATCATATTAATATTTTCAAAGAACTCAACCCAGGTTGGCTGCTTCTCCTCATAGACTAATTTTGCTTTTCCGGTTTTGGGATTTGCAGAAAGCAGCTGCAGATGATCCTGCCCGCGATTCAGCACCTGATAGAATAATTCAGAACTGTTCTGTCTCCAGAAAGGCCAGGCAGTATATTGATCAATTGATTCATCTTCATCAACCCAGACTATTTTGTTATCTGAAAGATTAACTATTCCCATCTTCACATTTGGATTTGGATCACCGGGTTTCGGATAATGCTCCCACTCTAATTCACCGTGAACACCGTCAGCTATGTAAAGAGGATATCTCGGAACCGGTGAATCATCAGTTCGGAGGAAAGCAATCATCTCACTGTTTGGAGACCACCAGAAGGCTTTATGATTACCCGCACGACCGAGTATTTCCTCCATATAAACCCACGAAGCCCATCCATTATAAACTGTTTCTGAAGCATCAAAAGTCAAGCGGATTTCCTTTCCGGTTTCACTGTCGGCATAGTACAGATCCCGGTTTTTTGTATATGCAACTTTTTTACCATCAGGGGAAAGAGTTGGATTTTTCTTTTCGACTTTATCGTTAGTTAACCTGACGACTTTATTTGCAGATCTTGAGAAGAAATAGTAATCGTTATCCTTGCTGAACAAAAAGCGATCATAATCTTTTGAGTTAGCTATGCTTCCGTCAAGAGTTAAATCATAATCAATGAGCATATCGTCATATTCTGAATAGTCAAGTAAGATTTCTTCTTTATCTGTTGAAGCATTCACTTTAACTAATAGTGATTTTCCATTTTCACTTTTTGTTTTAATATAATTCTGATCATCATACCATCCCTTTAACAGCGGCAGCGGTTTAAGTAAGCGTGGCTCACCAAACATATAAACCTGGTTGAAGGTTAATTGCTTTTGCTGAGCAAAAATGTTTAGTGACAGACTAGCCGAAACAATGATGAAGAAAAGCACCTGTTTGAAATAACCGCTGATGTTTATCATACAAAAGTCTCCGTTACGAAGGGATTAAAAATTATTATTCACAATATGTTTTTAAGGACGGAATATTACAAGAGAGATGATATGAAATCTGCCGATTCTTTAATTCATTTGTTGAGAATATTCAATAATTTTACGTAAACATTTGGAGAAATTATGAACCGAATACTATTAATCGTTGTGCTTACTGTTTTAATTACAGTTTATTCCTTCCCTCAAAATGAATCAACGGACAAAACACTTTTAATACGCTGTGATGATATCGGTATGAGTCACGGTGTGAACCAAGCTGCAAAAGAATTAATTGACGCAGGATTGAAGTTCTCTGCATCTGTTATGGTGCCCTGTTCCTGGTTTGATGAGGCTGTGGATATATTAAAGGATAATCCGCAGATAAGTGTCGGTATTCATCTTACTTTAAATTCAGAATGGAAGAATTACAGGTGGGGACCGGTTGCAGGAGTTAGTGCGGTTCCGTCTTTAGTTGATTCTGTGGGATATTTCTTTCCTTCACGCGCATCGTTTTTTGCTAATAACCCTAAACTGGATGAAGTTGAACTGGAGTTAAGAGCACAAATCGAAAAAGCAATAAAAGCCGGGCTAAAAATTTCTTACCTTGATTATCATATGGGCACTGCAGTTGATAATATGGAAATGAGAAAGATTGTTGAAAAACTAGCCACAGAATATGATCTTGCAATATCACGTTACTTTGGTGAAGTTGATATTGAGAGCATGTACAGCATTGATATTGAAGAAAAAGAAAACCACTTATTAAAAACTCTTGATGAATTGAAAGAAGATCAGCTCAATCTTCTCGTTTGCCATATTGCAAAAGACAATGATGAAATGAAAGCAATGATTGATCTCAATCCGTTTGGATTAAAAGAAATGAGCCGGCACAGGGAAGCTGAATTGAATGCGCTTCTTTCTTCAGTAAGAAATGATGAATTCCGCAAACGGGGAATAACTCTGATTAATTATGATGATTTAATTAAGGAAAAAGGATTAGAAAGTATGAAGTCGCCTGTAGATAGCGGGTATTAGGAATCATCGTCAACAGCCTTATCCAATACTTTTTTATATTTGCAATCAGTAATTCTGAATGTTAATAATTAAACGGAGATGAATTCCTGATGCCTTCAGTTCAAAATGATATCGACCTTCTTTCAATAAATACAATCCGCACGCTTTCAATGGATGCCGTCCAAAAAGCAAACTCCGGTCACCCCGGCATGCCGATGGGCTGTGCACCAATTGCTTATACACTTTACGCAAAAGTGATGAAACATAATCCCGTAAAGCCCGGCTGGTATAACCGCGACAGGTTCATTCTGTCAGCAGGTCACGGAAGTATGCTTCTGTATTCTATCCTTCATCTTTGCGGATACAATGTATCAATGGATGAACTGAAAAATTTCAGACAGTGGAACAGCATCACACCGGGTCATCCTGAGTTTGGGCATACTCCCGGCGTGGAAACTACTACCGGTCCGCTCGGTCAGGGTTTTGCAAATGCAATCGGTATGGCAATCGCACAGGAATATTTAGCATCACTTTTTAATAAGGATGATATAAAGATACTTGATCATTTTATTTATGGAATCTGTAGCGACGGCGATTTAATGGAAGGCGTATCACACGAAGCAGCTTCTTTAGCGGGTCATTTAAAGCTTGGTAAAATCATCTTCTTTTATGATGATAACGGAATTACTATTGATGGCAAAACCGAACTTGCCTTTTCTGATGATACGAAAAAAAGATTTGAAGCTTATAACTGGCAGGTTCTTAACATCAATGATGTAAATGATCTTGATCAGATAATGAAAGCTGTTAAGTCTGCACAAAGTGAAATATCAAAACCGACAGTGATAATTACTAAAACACATATTGGATACGGAAGTCCAAACAAGCAGGATACCGCTTCAGCACACGGGTCACCTCTTGGTGAGGAGGAAGTTAAACTAAGTAAGAAAAATCTTGGCTGGCCTGAAGATAAATTTTTCTTTGTGCCGAATGAGGTCTACAATCATTTTAATGGAGTTAAGAAGTGTGGTGCTGAAGCAGAAGAAATATGGCAGAAAAAGTTTGAAGAGTACAAATCAAAATATCCTGAAGATGCAAAACTATTTTTACAAATGATGAATAGTGAAACAGGAGAAGAATGGGTCAAGCATCTTCCATCTTTCACAAACTATGATGAAAAAGTTGCTACACGCTCCGCCTCCGGAAAAGTATTAAATGCAATTGCAGACTATCTTCCCGGACTTATCGGCGGCTCTGCAGATCTTGCCCCTTCAAATGATACTTTCCTGAAGAAGTATAAAACATTTTCCCCATCAGATCACTCGGGACGAAACTTTCATTTTGGTATTCGTGAACATGCAATGGGCAGCATTCTAAATGGAATGGCAATGTACGGAGGAGTCATTCCTTATGGCGGAACATTCTTAATATTTTCTGATTATCTGAGACCGGCAATTCGTCTTGCTGCATTGTCGAAAGTAAAATCTATTTTTGTTTTCACACACGACAGCATTGGACTTGGCGAAGACGGACCAACACATCAACCAATTGAACAACTGGCTTCTCTGAGAGCAATTCCTAACACGCTTGTTCTTCGTCCGTCAGATGCAAACGAAACCGTTGAAGCATGGCGAACAGCAATCAATCATAAAGGCGGACCCGTTTGTATAATACTTACCCGTCAGAAGTTATCGGTTATAAACAGAGATAAATATTCTTCAGACGATGGATTTAAAAAAGGAGCTTATGTTGTTAAAGATTCCGATAAACCTCAATTAATATTTATAGCGTCCGGCTCAGAGGTTGAACTTGCTCTAAAATCTGCCGAAAAACTATCTGAAGAAAAAATTGCAGTACGTGTTGTAAGTTTTCCAAGCTGGGAATTATTTGAATCACAAACGGATGATTATAAAGAATCTGTTTTACCTCAAGCCGTAAAAGCAAGAGTAGCAATTGAAGCCGGTGTTCATCAGGGCTGGGAAAAATATATTGGTAATGCCGGCGGAGTTATCAGCATAAATAAGTTTGGTGCTTCAGCTCCCGATAAAATTCTGTTTGAACAGTACGGATTTACTGTTGAGAATGTAATAAATACATCAATACGTGTTCTGAACAAATTAAAATGAGCAAACTTCGAAAGAATTTTTCCGATAAAGAATGGCAGGACTGTTGCGGTAAAATGTGCGATGATTGCAAAGTTGCACTGGCTTACCGAAAGCGTTACGGTAAAAAAGAAGGTTCGTTAAAATTAAAAAAGGATAAAAAAAAATATAACTGATCTATTAAGGATGTTTTATGAAAAAATTCTACATTTTTCTTGTTGTGGTATTGGTTGGTATTCAATTCATTCCATTAGAGCAAAGTTCACCGCCGGTTCAGTATGACCTTATTGCACCTACTGATGTAAAGAACATCCTTCGCAAGGGTTGTTATGATTGTCATTCAAATGAAACCAACTGGGCATGGTACACAAAAGTTGCTCCGCTATCCTGGTTAACCACAGGTGATGTAAATAAGGCTCGTAAAAAACTGAACTTTTCAGACTGGGGATTGATGCGGGCATCTGAACAAGCTAAAATGAAAGAAGAAATTTGGGAAGAAGTTCGGGAAGAATCAATGCCGCCCTGGCAGTACAGAATTATGCATCCTTCAACAAAGCTTTCAATTGAAGAAAAAAATCTTATAAGAAGCTGGGCTCTTAACTAACCTCATATCAGGTTTTACCGAATTGTAAATTATGAGCAGCTCAAACAAATACTCATTGCTTAATCAACTCGATCTGAGGGAGTTGTTTAGCTCTGCCGTAAGCAGGGTATCAACCTGGGTACTTATCTTTTCTAATTTATCTATTATATTTTTTGCGGTAGTTGATGGCGTCGGAATCATGGAAATATTATGGATATACTGGATTCAAAGTGTTATTATCGGAATATTTAATTTCATCAAAATACTATCACTAAAAGAATTTTCCACAGAAAGTTTTATGCAGGGAAATAAACCTGTTCCGGAAACCACCTCTGCTAAAATATCAACCGCTATATTCTTTTTATTTCATTATGGATTTTTCCACGTAATCTATGCTGTATTTCTATCAACTGGATTGAACATAGTAACTGATTCAGAACAAGTGAGCAGCAAATCAACTTATATAATTTATGCAGCAGTAATATTTCTTATAAACTATATAATAGAATTTTTCTATTACCTTCGTGAAAGAGAACCAAAGCCGAATCTTGGTAAAATGATGTTCTCGCCTTACGCACGAATTATTCCAATGCACATTACAATTATTTTTGCGGGATTTGTTGGAATGGGCGGAATGTTCTTTTCATTAGAATCGGGTTTAACGGTTATTATTTTCTTCACGCTTCTAAAAACTTTTATTGATGTGATCAGTCATAATACAGAAGCTCTCGGCACTGCTCTTGGCAAGCCCTGATAATAAGATTTATATTCCAAATCAAACTAATTTATTGACTTATAATATGTTTGAAATTTTCATAGTGTTGTGGTATTGTTTTGTGTAAAGTTTTACTCATTCTACGCATTAATGATTAGTTATAAACAATTAGTATTCTGGATTTTCTTATTGCCGTCAATATCTTTTTCACAGGAAAAAGACATGGATACAATTAGAACGAACACAATTCCTTCTGATGCATTAGAACACATTCAGTTCCGGTTGGATGAGTTTGACTTTTACAGAGAAATATTTAAATCAACCACTCACATCCCGCTTAATAAAGATCCAAACACTCTGCAGTTGAGAACTGAAATGATAATAAAGCAATCAGCAAAAAATAATTTTAATGCTGAAGAGGATAATTTTTATTTTCTTTCACCGCTATACAACAAGTATTTGGAAGATTCGAAGTTCAACCCCGTTAGATATGCGCTTGGATTGGCTCAACTGAGTGCTGTTGGTTACCTTGCTTACAGGCATATAAAGAAATACGGATTAATATATTAAGTCGGGTTTAATCGTATCTAAAAAATCTTTCAACTCTTCTTTACAGAATGAAACAGGGGAGTATCAATCAATCATTCACTCAAACGTTAAATTTACTAGTCTTAGGTGAAATTAACTAAGCGTAAACATTTCCCATTCATCATATTATTACACCGCTCGTATTAAAAATCCGTTTTTAAGAAAACATATTCCAAGAGTCTGCGTCTGAACTATCAGAAATCAAATTAAAACAGGAGAAAAAAGATGCAACTATTTACTTTTACAAAAATGACAGGAATAATATTTCTGGTAACATTTTCATTTTATTCTTGTTCAGGTACACAAGAAACTCCGGGTGGAATGACATCGTCTTATAATAATATGACTGATAATAGTTTTTCTTTCAGGGAAGACGGCAATAATTGGAGGGTTGATTTCGACGAGGGGGAGATTTCAGCAATCTATAAAAATGGTGAAAAAATTCCACAAGAGGATCATCCTAATTATGAAACAATGATTTACAACAGGATATCGGGTTTAAAGGACAATATGCGAAAGTTTAAATCCGATATATATGCATTCAAAATCGATATGGAAAAACTTAATGATGATATGAAAGAATTAAGAAAAAATCTTCGTGAAAATATGCCGGGTAAAATAGAAATTGAAATTGACCGCGAAGAGTTTAATAAGGGTATGGATATTTTAAAGGAATCTCTGCAGGAGCTTAAATTGAAAAAGTTTGAATTTGAGTTTGATAAAGATGCCTTCAAAGAGGATATGAAAAAACTTAAAGAAGATCTTAATAAAATTGATTTTGATAAAATAAAGATTGAAGTTAAAAGGAATATTGATGACGCTGGAAAGGAACTTGAAAAAGTGAAAATTAAAATCAAAGACATTGATATTAATTTGAGCGGATTAGACAAAGACCTGAAGAAACTAAGTCTTGAAATGGAAAAACTTGACAGCTTTCTTAAAGAAATGAAGGGAGAATTAGTAAAAGATGGTTACCTTAAAAGTGAAGATGAAAAAATGAATCTGATATTAAATGAAGAAGCTATCAAAGTAAACGGGAGAGAATTAACTAAGGAACATCACCAAAAGTATCTTGAGCTTTATGAAAAGCATTTTGACAAAAAAATTAAAGGTGACTTTCAAATTAAAATCAGCAGATAATCTCTCATCTCCACAATAAGCCGGTTATTCTTAAGCAGAATTTCCGGTTTTATTTTTTATCCGCCGAACAGCCCTGAAAGATTTAGTGTGCTGGTTTTTCTTTTACTTGCAAGCGAAACATAGGTAAGTGCAAGCGTTTCTTTTCCTGCACCCAAAACCGTGCTTATCAAACCAAGTGCATTTCCAAGTTCTGAAGCCGGAAAATTTTCCACAACTTTTTTCCAGATAGTTTCTTCCAGCACATTAAAAGCAGTATGAACTTCGTGGAGATCAAATCCCGCAGTAAATCTTTCATTGGCAACTTTTTCAGAATATTCTGTCATTCCAAACAATGTGCGGTTATCAACGCCGGAAATGGTTAACTCAAGAAGTTTTTCAATTCGGTTTTTATTCTCAATTATCGGCGAGCTTTTATAAGATTTTAATTCAGCCCTGTGAAGAGATTCTGTTGCTTCTTCTGCTATTATTGATTTATTTATTGTTAGAAATTCGTGAAGGTTCATAAAATCCTTTGTAATTACGGCAAACAAAGCTAATGAATTATTTATCAATTTGTCACTAAGTTTAGGCACTGAAAATTGACCAATATAATACTCAAAGTAAAAGAAGCATGTTCAAAAATTTTATTAAGTTTATTACTACTAATTTCTACCTGGAGAACTAATGACAAAAATAAAAATATTATTAGCTGGGACACTGGTTCTGGTAACATATTCCTGCACTTCGCTTATTCTTAAACCCGCAGATTTTTCATGGCCTATAGAATCCGTTTTAAAGATTGATGATAACGGCTACGCCAAAGAAGACAGGTATGCTTTCGCGTTCAACATTAAGCCGCTGTTTTATGAAGAGGTTCAGGATTCTCTTGCCTATCTTGACAGGCAAGTGAGAATAATACGTAACACAGAGGGCTTTTATTTTATAACATGCGCCGGATTTAAAAATGTTTATGTATTTAAATTATCAGATGGCTCTTTAGAAATGGAAAAGAAAATAATGGTTAACGAAACCGGATTAAACAAACCTGTTTTTAATCAGCGCATCCCACTGATTGAACTGATTGATGGCCCTGATAAATATTATCTTACAAAAAAAGGCATTGAGGAAGATAAAAAATGAAAAATCAACTCTTGTTATCTGCTTTATTTATGTTGCTGCTTTCAATATGTATTTCGGCACAATCGGATTATGAAATTGTTCAGAGCTTCAAATCAAAAGTTCAGCAGCTTGAGCAGCAATTATCTGAAGCGGCATCTTTAGACGAAATTAACAATATTGCAAAAGACATCGAACTGTTGAAAGATCAATTTTCAGAAAATAAAGAACTGCTCGATAAAAGTTTATATCCGGAAGATTTTAATAAAACCGTTGCAAAACTTAAATCCGGCGTTGAGCTAAGAGCACTTGACTTTACGCAAATTGAAGTTCTTCAGACAGAAGTAATTGTTTTGCGGGATGAAGTTGACAGATTAAATACAAGAAACCGCGAGTTGATTAACCAGATAGCAGTTTTACAGGCTGATAAAAATAAAGACGTTGAAACTATAAGAAAACTTGAATCTTTGGTCACCAATCTAAAGGCTTCTTTACTTAAACGCGATAATCTTATACTTGGCATTGTTGACAGCTTAACACCGCAGCTTACTGCAGATGTATCCTCATTATCTCCCGAAGATAAACAGAAAATAGCGGCTCAATTTGAAAGCAACAATGTTCTTAACAACGTAAAAAGATCACTCAGAGATCACGTAAGATTTTTGGATGTTACTACATTAAAACCGAATGATATAAAAGAAATAAAAAATCAGCAGGATTACTTTGTTTCCACCTGGCAAAAGATAGGTGTTAACCTTGTTGATGTTTATGCCGATAAGAAAGAAAAATCAAATGAGCTTAAAGAAATTGATGTGTTGTTCGGTAATTGGCAAACCGCCATCCGTAATGAAGCCTGGAATTCTATTAAAGAAGAGTTTGCTGTAAATAATATTTTTATGCAGGATTTTAAAAGCGGTCAGGAATTTACAGTTGAGCTTACCAGGTTTATTGATGAAGAATTTAAAAATTACGGCATTAAAAGCAAGGAAGAGTCAGAACGCATTTATACAGCATTTGTTGACAGCACCTGGTTTAAATCTGTTCAGCCGGAATGGATACCATATCTTATTGATAATAAAATGCTAACCGCTCAGCAGAAAAGTCTTATAGAAGCAAAAGTAACTGAATGGAAAAATGTTGTTTTCCCCAGAGATATCACATGGGTTTATTATGCTGTTGCTGCTCTATTGTTGGCGGTTCTTTTTTTCTTTTTATTCAAGCGGAAACCAAAAACCTTGAATGCAGAAGAGAACATAAAGCAATAAGCAGAAAATTAATTCGAGGGTTAAACTAATGTTTAAAGAAGTAAATGATAAACAAAAGCGTTTTAATTATAACAGTCCGGTAATCAGATATGCCATTTATGTTGTTTAGCAATATTGTAGTATTAAAACTGATCATAGTTATAGCATTAACACTGAACGTAATGGGCTGTAATCAAACAAAATCTGAAAACACAAACTCACAAAAGAAAAATATGATTTTAGAAAACTCTATTACAGATACAGCAACATTCGGTTCCGGATGCTTCTGGTGCACCGAAGCAATTTTTGAAAGAGTGAACGGTGTACTTGATGTTGTATCAGGGTATGCAGGCGGACACGTTGATAATCCCACATACGAAGAAGTATGTACCGGATCAACGGGTCACGCCGAATGCACACAGATAACTTTTAATCCCGAAGTGATTACTTATGATGAGCTGCTTGAAATATTCTGGAAAACGCACGACCCTACAACATTGAACAGGCAGGGAAATGATGTTGGAACACAGTACCGCTCAGTTATTTTTTACCACAATGATGAACAAAAACAAAAAGCGGAATACTATAAAAAGAAACTTGATGAAGAAAAAATCTGGAAAGACCCAATTGTAACAGAAATCTCTCCACTCCCAAAATATTACATTGCAGAAAAGTATCATCAGGATTATTATGAAAACAATCCTTACCAGGGATATTGCGCTTTTGTAATAACTCCGAAGGTAGAAAAGTTTGAAAAGGTATTTAAGGATAAACTTAAGAAGTAAGCTAACATTTAATAAAAAGCAGAATAATGTGCAGACTATAACTGAATAATTAATCTCATTTAATAAGACATTAACTAATAGATAAAAATATTATTTTATCTGAAGTGATTCTATTTAGTTTTTTGATATTAACTGCCTTTTTCAGTGGTTCAAGTTCGCTAAATATAAAGTCTTGTAATCTTGTAATTAAATCAGTGCATCACTCCCCACACCTTTTCACCGGCTTCTATTCTTAACTTTAAATAATTTTCCTTTGGCGGAAGGGGACACGTTGCAAATTTTGTGAATACACACGGCGGATTGTAAGCTTTGTTAAAATCTAATATAATTTTTCCGGCAGAATCAGGTTTATCAACGTACATAAATCTTCCCGCGCCGTAAGTTTCTACTCCGCTTGTTTCATCAGCAAAGATTAAGAACAATCTCTGTCCGCTGTCAATAGCATCTATTCTGTATTCTTTTCCATCCTTTACAAAAACAACAGCACCGGGACACAGCTCTTCATCAACCGTTCCGACAATATCCGGAATTAATATTTTCTTTGGCGGATCATACACATCAAATGAAGCTTCAATTTTCCATTCTTCATTAACAAGAAAGCGTTCAATGCCTTTAAAGTTTTTTACCAAATCGGCGTTAAGATCACGAAGACGTATTCCAATCCCTTTTGTTCTTTTAATCACGTTCCACCTTAAAGAACCTGTTTGAAGAATAACAGGATTACCGGAAAGGTCATCAAGTAAAATCATTTCTGTTACAGCATTTCCATTATTAATGACATTTATTCCCCGATTAATTTTTACGGTTACAACAGAATCTTTCAGGATCATTACTCCAATATTCTCCGGACCGGAGGGGAAAATTATATTGTTATCATTTGCAGCACCAAATTTATTTTCACCTTCTTTCAGCCAGAAAAGTCCGGCAAGATTAAGCCATCCGTTTTCTTCACGCAGTCGTTCAACTCGTCTGTTATCCCAATCTTCAATTTCTTTAATATACTCGGGATCGGCATTTGGTTTTTGTGTGCAGGATGTAATAGTTAAAAGTAAAAAGATTGCCAGTAGTAGTTTTTGTGTTTTCATTTGCTAAACTGATAATTATTGAATAATTGTATTTTAAAATAAACTAATAAGGTTAAAATAACTTCAATCAACTGGTTACTAAGGTTTAGTTTTAATGTTAATACTAATATTAAGTAATTCTACTCATATAAAATCAGCAATTTTTACATTTGACTTTTTACTTTTTACTTTTTAACTCAAAACCCTTTTGTCAATCCTTTCTTTTTTGCATACCCGATCACCCGCTCATATTCTTCATTCGTAATTCTTCTGTTTAATTCATTGTGCTGATTTACCTTGTATGCCGGATAATACTGATCCATAATATTTATATAAGTGTCTTTTGATATTTCATCTGCAATAAAATCAATAACTTTTTCTGATCCGGCAAGATCGTTCGGAAGGACTAAATGCCTTATAAGCAATCCACGTTTTGCAATTCCTCTTCTGTTGATGTGAAGATCGCCGACCTGCCGGTGCATTTCTTTAAGTGCCGATTGAACTACATCCCAATAATTTTTTATTCCGGATAAGCGTGAAGCGGTTTCATTGTTTGAATATTTTATATCAGGCATATAAATATCAACAATATCTTCAAGCAGTTTTAATGTTTCAACGGATTCATATCCGCCGCATTTGTAAACTATTGGTATCTCAAGGCCTTTTTCAACAGCAATAACCAGTGCTGAAATGATTTGCGGAACAAAGTGAGTCGGAGATACAAGATTTATATTATGGCATCCGCGATTCTGGAGTGTTATCATAAATTCAGAAAGCTGTTCAATTGATACTGTGCTTCCGTGGCCTAACTGACTAATATCATAGTTTTGACAAAATACACAGCTAAGATTACAGTTAGTAAAAAAGATTGTTCCCGATCCGCTGAATCCTACCAAAGGCGGTTCTTCACCAAAGTGCGGTGCAAAGCTTGAAACAATTACTTCATTGGCTGAATGACAATAAGTTCCTTTTTCACCATCAGCACGATTTACATTACATTCATTCGGACAAATCCTGCATTCACTAAGAAGCTGAAGTAAAGCGTCTGCACGTTCTCTTAAATCTTTGATTGTAAGTTTTTCAAGATATGATGGAAGCATACTAATATCTCAGTTTTGTAAGTAAAGATAAACTGTATGCAGCTATTGCGAAAAGCATCACCCACACAAATCCCTGTTCTATGGCAACTATAGTTACAAGCACTGTGGCAACCACAGAAAACATTCCGTTAATTCCCCACGCCCAGGGAATTTGAGCTGAGGTTTCTGAGTTGGATGAAAGTAGTCTCAGTCCTAACGGAAAAGGCATCCCCATAAAAAAGGCAGGAGGAGTAATTACTAAAGCAGAGATAATAATTTTTACATTCAGATCGTTTCCAATAGTCATCTTTAAAATATCAGACAAGAAAAGTGTATAAACCATCAGCGAAAAAATTATAACGGATAAAACGAGTATAAAAGATTTGTTTTTAATTTGTATCCTTTGTGAAACAAAGCTGCCGATACCGGATGAAACAAGCATAAGACATACAACCGCCGCTGCAGCATAAATAACATTTCCGAAGTAAAGAATAAATCTTTGAATTAAAATTATTTCTATAAACATATACCCGATGCCGAGTCCGCTGAAATAAAATAATGTACGGGCTTTATTTCCGCCTCCGAAACCAAGTTTAAATAATGGCACCACAATCAGGAGCAATGCAAGCAATACAATCTGGGCAAGTGTTATATAGAGTATAATATAACCGACCTCAAAAAAAGCAACCGACTGATCGCCGAATAATTCTGCAAGAAGCTGAATGCTTTTCCACATAAGAAATTGCGAATAGTATGGCTGGTTATCTGTTGCCGGTATTATATTGAAATGATATTCGTTATAAACTTTTTCCCGCTCTTCCTGAGAGGATAAAAGTCTGTCTATCAACACATACAGTGAACCATCCTGAAGCTGGTTGAATCGTTCTCTTTCCTCCTGATTAATTCCGGGAAGAATAATCGGGTCAAAGTTCATCTTATCACAAAATATCCTTACGCTTTCAATTTCTTCTTGTGTAAATGGAGACCTCTTAATAGAAATTGTTATAGTGTTCCAGTTTTTTATTGCGGCAATATGTTCTACCGGTTGTTTAATGCCATAATTAAAAAGCATTTCAGATAATGTAGCAATAATTTTTAATGGATTGCGGTAAGGGTAATCGATCCAGGTGGAAATAGTAATTGTTCCGTTATCGTTTAATCTATCCCACATATCTAAAAAGGATTCAACAGTAAGAAGATACTGTTCCTGCAAGGAAAACATTCCCGATGTTCCGCCGAATGCATCAATAATCGGAAGAGTGATCAGATCATATTTTTCGCGTGATGATATAATGAAAGTACGCGACGAAGTGTTTTCTATTTTTACTGAACTGTTGGTATAAACAGAATCAACTTCATTCTGAAATTCATTCGTTAGCAAATCTATCAATGCCCGGTTGGACTCAACTGCGGTTATAGTTTTTACATTATTTATTAAAGCGGTGGTTGTTTGCCTTCCTGTTCCCGAACCAAGGACGAGAGCATTATCAATTTTATTGATAATATAGGGAAGCATCTCCGTTGAATACTCGACAGGATTTAATGCATCATTATCTGAAGAAATTAACGGACCGAGCCAATCTCCGTTCTTAAAAGCAGCATTGTTAACAGAAATTACGCCGGGATATTTTAAACTTAGTCCCGGTGCATATCTTAAATATGGAGTCTCTGCAATCTCCAGTAAGCCGTAAGGACTGGACTCTCTTTTTACTATTTCTGTTTCGGGCAGGTTTAATGTTCTTGAGATGCTTTTATACTCTGATACTTTTAGTGTAAAGGGATTGAGATAAAAGTAGATGATTGATGAAAGAGTTATCAGCGTGAAAATTGAGAAAAAGACAATTTGCTTCTTCGGAATTAATATGAGTCCGGCAATTAGAGATATAAGAGCAATTACGGAGGGCAGTTGTTCAGGAAAGAAATTCCACATTAAAAATATTGTGATGATCCCGCCAATACCTGAACCTAACATATTTGCAAAATATAAGGTGCCGATCTTATCAACATATTTAACAAACACTATCCCGATGCTTAATGCACCGAATAAAAAAGGAAGCATAAAAACTAAGTAAGTGAGTATTAGTTTCGGAATGTGTCCATAATCAGCGAACAAAAGATATGAGTCGAATCTTATAAAATCCATCTGAGATATTGCAATGGCAAGTATCATCAATAAAGAAGAGGCTATAATAAATAAAGGAAGAAGAGCATCTGATCTTTTGATAAAATAATTTCTGAACAGTGCAATAATCGTTCCTGCTGTTCCGAATCCAAGCATTGCAATGGAGATGACCATATAAGCAAAATGATACCACTGAACAATTGAAAGTATCTGTATCAGAAGCAGCTGATATGAGATTATGGAGACAGAGAGCAATCCTATTGAAAAAGATAATCTCACAAAAAATCTGTTTGTGATGCTCACTTCTCCCTCGTGAAGGGTACAAATCTTACCGGCAGCAGTGAGCGGGTTGTTACTTCTTCACCCTTCTTCTCAACAAGTATCAGGTTCTGATTTAGGAATGGCGCACCGACAGGAATTATCATTTTGCCGCCGTCTTTTAACTGCTCAACAAGCGGAGGGGGAATATGTTCAGCCGCTGCGGTAACAACAATTGCATCAAAAGGAGCGTGCTCTTCCCAGCCGTAATATCCGTCAGCGGCTTTGCAGAAAATATTTTTGTAGCCAAGTTCATTAAGTTTTTTATCTGCTGATTTATAAAGCTCGTTAACAATTTCAATGGTATAAACTTCCTTTGCAATTTCAGCAAGCACCGCTGCCTGGTAACCCGAACCAGTCCCAATCTCAAGGACTTTATGTTCGGGTTTTGGATTTGTTGCTTCAGTCATAAATGCAACAATGTAAGGCTGGGAAATTGTTTGTCCATATCCGATTGGCAGGGGACCATCTGTATAAGCACGGTTAACAACGTTGGAAGGAACCATCTCGTGCCGCAGAACTTTTCTCATTGCGTTGAGCACGGACTTATCTTTTATACCCCTGTTTTCAATCTGGTTCTTAACCATACTCTCACGTTCTTTCTGAAACTTATCCTGTGAAGTAAAAGAATGAAGAAATAAGAAAATTATTAGTATAAAAACACTAGACATAGTTTACCTCTGGTCAATATCTAAAAAGCTTTGTTAATGGAAATTTAAATAAACTGCTTGGCAAGTTCCAGAACAATCGTAAAGAGTAATTAAGACTTCAGATTTCTCTCCCTGGTGGAAATGACAATGCGTTTTGTCATCTCGACGATTGGAATGAGGAGAGATCTTGTTCGTTCAAGAGATTTCTCCCTCTGGTCGAAATAACAGGACTCACTTGTCATTTCGAGGAGTTTACGACGAGAAATCTGGTGGAGACTACTTTTGGATTTCTCTCTCTGGTGGAAATGACAATGCGTTTTGTCATCTCGATGATTGGAATGAGGAGAGATCTTGTTTGTTTACGAGATTTCTCCCTCCGGTCGAAATGACAAGGATAGAATATTTACTGTTGTCAAGAACCATTTCTTGACAATATGCTGCTGTTACAAACCAATTCGTTACAATAACCACTATCATTTCTTAGTTTCTTTTTTCACTTCTATGAACTACATTTCAAAGTAAATATTTTTAACAAAAGGCAATTGTTACAGGGTTATAGAAGTAATTTATTACTCATAGAAATTATACAAGTAAAAATTTTAACTGAAAACAAACAATTGATTTTAGCATAATAATTGACGCTAAACCATTAACAACAGGAGAGGAAAATGAGCGGCGAAGCGGAACAAAAAACAGTTTCTTTGATCTTTCTCTTAATTTTTTTCTTATTCTTACTCTGCACAGCAAGCTGCAACACCACAGAACCGCCCACACCACCGGATGAACCAACACCTGAGCTTACACTTGAACTTGAAGACGTTTCTTGTACTGAAACGTGGATAAATCTTACAACAAAAGATTTAACCCTGCCTGCGGAGTTAACACTTAAACAATACAATCCATCCGGAGATTCAATTTCAAAAGCACTGTTACTCAATACTCAAGATACATTGCTTTACATTGACTCACTCCTTCCAAACCAAACATACAAGTATCAAGTATCCCACAAAGTGGCAGGCAGCACCCAGCAACCAGCATCCCACAAAGTGGCAGGCAGCATCAAGAGCAACGAGCTAAGCGTCACCACCCTTGATACGACGAGCCACAACTTCACATTCCAAAGCTGGACGTTTGGCACAATTGGCAGCAGTGTACTATACGATGTAGCAATAATAGATGAAAACAACATAATCGCTGTTGGTGAAATAATGGTGGCAGATAGCAGTCCGAATGGTTATACAACTTACAATGCTGTTCATTGGGATGGTAATGATTGGGAGTTGAAGAGAATCCCGTTTTATTATCAAGGGGATAGTCTATATGGCCAAATATACGCTGTATATGCATTCTCTCCAGATGACATCTGGTTTGGAATAGGAAGTATGATACATTGGAATGGAAGTCAGTATCGTCCAATTTCAACACAAGGAATATTTCAATCCTTAGTGCGAAAAATCTGGGGATCAAGCAGTAATGATTTATACATAGTAGGCAATAACGGGAGTATTGCCCACTACAACGGCACAAGCTGGAAGAAAATAGAAAGCGGAACGGATTTGAATATAAATGATATCTGGGGAGATTATAATGAAAAAACCGGTGAGTGGGAGATATTGGCTGTTGCATCAAACTTTGGAACTAGTTTAGAAAAGGAAATTCTTCAGATTAAAAATAATTCGGTAATTAAACTTCCATTAAGTCCGCAGATGTGGCCATTAAAAACGGTTTGGTTTGTTCCTAACAAACAGTACTATGTTGCCGGTGCTGGAATTTATCAGAAGAAACTTTTATCGGATTCCCGATGGAGAAATGAAGCTTTAGATATAACAACTTATAGCACTACTGAAATCAGAGGCAACGATATAAACGATGTAATTGCGGTTGGAGCATTTGGAGATTTCGTTCACTTCAATGGAGTTAACTGGAAAAACAATTATGAAGAACCACTACTAGGGTACGGCACTTATGGTTCAATCGAAATAAAAAATAATCTGCTTATCGCAGTTGGTGACAACTATGATCAGGCAGTAATATTAATGGGTGTAAGATAGGAAGGAGGGTCACAATGAGTCCGCCAGAATATATTATAAAAGAGTAACGATGCAGCCACATCGTTACTCATAGAACAAACAAATTGGTATCGTATGCTCCTTACACAGGTAAGGAACGCCTTTTTGTTTGCAGTTCAAACATAAGATAATTTTTAACAAAAAATAAAGGACTTTAAAATGAAAAAAGTTATATTTTTAATTGTAATAGCAACATTTTGTTTCGCTATCGATTATTACGCACAACAGACATATAGCCCAAGTTTCCCAACTTATAGAAAAGATATTTATAAAGTGGGTACAGCGTCAGTTCAAACTAACGGGCTGATCACTGGTTTAACAGCAACAAAATATTATGTTGGGAAAAATAGTACTACACGAAAAAGAGCAATATATCAATGGGAATTGGATAATAACTCAATTCCAGACGGCTCAACAATTAACAGTGTTAGGTTAGCATTTCTTTACTCAGCACCCGGAACGGGAGTAGTATTTCCGCCAAGATTTTTTAATGTGGGATTGGATTTGCAAAATGCTTCATTAACTGATTTATGGATTAATACGGACCCAGAGACTCAAGTGGGTATATCAGACAGAAGTGCCACACTTGATTGGAAATTTGATTATACTTTTATTCCCGGTTCAGATCAAGCATTCATCGATGCAGTTCAAAATTCATTAAGCTCAGATAAATTTATTTTAGGTGTAGCTTGGAGGTATGAAACGCCATCTGCAGGGAATCAGCAATGGCAGCTTCATTATGATATTTTTTTAGAAATAAATTTTACGCCACCAACTCAAAATGTCTTGGTAGATCAAAAACTGTTAAACAATTCGAGTGTAGATTCTATTGGATTATGGAATTTATTTGAGTATAAATTCGATAAATATATCGTGCCTGAGAATTTCACCTGGAACATAAACGACACAATAACATTGCAAGGTTCTCAAAAACTCATTAGTAATCAAAAATATCACTATTGGTTTATTAATGATATAAGTAGTTCAGATGTGATTAACCATAAATCCTTCACGATTATTCCAACAACTGACCGCTTAAAATCTCAGTTCAACCTGACTCACTCAGGCATCAAAATTCAAAACAGCCTCGAAGCAACTGGGATAGATGGCGGTAAACTTGAATTCAAAGACCCCTGGTTAATTGATTATCCCGATCCTGATTTTGGTAACACACCAAGAAACCGGGGTATGGCTGCACCGTTTAAGGAACTTACTACTCCATATACCTTTACTTATTCTTCTGATTATAAAGGTTTGTTCTTGGATCAGAGTGGACCGATACATAACTGGCAAGGAACATATTACTCTCTAAAAATGCCAGATGAGCAACCCATAACTGTTCACAACCAGAGCAGAAAATTCTTTCCCTACAGTTGGGAAGAGACAGGCGGAGTTACAATTCAGTATCCCTGGGGTCAGGAAACAGGGGTAGTATTCAACTCCTCAAGCAATGTTGCAACAGCAGTGTTAAAAGGACAGTTGATGTCTAAAGAGCAAACGGGCATAAGCAGCAATAGTCAGCGTAAAATGGTAAGAACAGATAACGGCATTTATCACGTTGTTTATGAATCGATGGGCAGTGTATGGTACACGCACAGTTTAACTTCTAATTATTTTGGTAACTGGTCAACAGATTTCTGGATAACAAATCACGCAAAAAATCCATCTTTGGATTATGAGGGAAATACTGTTTTAATTGTATGTGAATATTATGACCCCGCTTTAACAACTGACAGTGAACTTTGGTTATTTACATTTAATCCTGGAAGCGGCGGCTTGTATTCAATACAGAACTATGAAACTATTATAACTTATCCTGCAAGCTATTTTGGCAATGCAAAACCTGTAATAGCATTTACCTCCAGTCAGATATTTATAGTTTACAGAAAGAATGCATCTGAAGGATTAAAGCAAAGAACCAAATGGTATGATACCGGGTGGACATC